>ERZ772999.323-NODE-323-length-30506-cov-5.276707_pt1 | contig 30506 bp, 31 predicted proteins | sample MGYA00511467_ERZ772999 | MGnify/ENA primary metagenome ERZ772999 (study PRJEB29015, sample SAMEA2738064) | human oral metagenome | biome: human oral; feature: human-associated habitat; material: saliva | place: China | collected 2218 ... | reverse complement strand
AGTGGACCACTTTGAAGAGTGGACCACTGGCTGGGGTGGAGAGGCTGAGAAAGGGCCGGAAACCGGGGGCAGAGGCAGAGCCAGTGGCCCACTAGCAGGGCACAAGCTCCGGCGCCAAGCCCAAGGCTTGACAAGTTAGGGGATCCCTTTTTATACTGACAAGGTTACTAACCAACCAACTTAAAGGAGTTCTACCATGTCTATTATTTCAAAGATTCTCATAACTTTATCAGCCTTGCTTTTCTTCTATATTATGTATTTGGAGACGGTGGCGACGACTTCGCAAGCTACCAGCCGGGTTTTCTCTATTAGTCGGGAGCAGCTGGCAGAGCCTAAGTTCAATACCCTCATGAAAAATCAAGGGGTCTACAATGGCTTTATTGGCGCGGCCTTGCTCTACGCAGCTTACTTTGCCTCGGCGCCTAAGGAGTTGGCCCTGGTCTTGCTGATCAACATTCTGGTGGTGGCGGCCTATGGGGCAGTCACTAGCGACAAGGCCATTCTGGTCAAACAGGGCGGGCTGCCTTTCTTGGCCTTGCTCAGTCTACTCTTCTAATAACAAGACCTAGGTTTACATGATTCTTAATAAAAAGTGCATATTCCTTGCTTTGCTATCTGAGAGGTCTATAATGGTAGATAGATAGGGTCATCCTATCAAAAAAGTAAAGGAGTGTTTGATTATGTCAACCGTTCAACGTCTTAACGAAATCACAGCCAACTTAGGTGTTTTGTATGCAAAATTGCATCAACACCACTTCTATGTAAAGGGCCAAGACTTCTACAAATTGCACGAACTTTTCGAAACGCAATATAACGAAGTTCACGAACAATTTGACGAAGTTGCAGAACGCATCCTCATGATTGGCGGCAAGCCAGTCTCAACTTTAGGCGAATTCTTAGCCTTAGCAACCATCAAGGAAGCGCCATACACGACTGAAAAATCAGCGCGCCAAATGGTCGAAGAAACAGTTGCCGACTTCGAGCTCTTCCGCACTCAATTGGAAGCTGCCATCCATTCTGACATCGACGAAGTCAGCCAAGACCTCTTGATTGGCATGAAAGCTGTCTACGACAAGCACTTGTGGACCATGAAGGCTTACTTGGGCTAAAAATATCAATTGAAGGAGTTGGGAGTCGTCTTCCGGCTCCTTTTTTTGTGCTTATTTTTGGCGAATGGCCCTATGATTTTTATCACTTTTATGTTAGGCTAAACGAGACCCAGTTCTCGGGACTGGATAAGTTTAGATTAAGATAATGAGGAAGTTCTATGTCACCTACCCATACACACCACAAAGCCCAACCCATCCGCCAGACCCTAAGTTTGATTAGGCGCCATGCCTTGGTCCTGCTGTCCATGGGGACGGCCCTGCAATTCCTAGTCAGTGGGCTAGGGGCCGGGCTGCTGGTCTATCTCTTCCGGCTGGCTCTGATTGCGGCCGACCAGACCAACCTGGACAAAAACAATATTAGTCATCTGCTGGCTAACCCGCTTAGTATTGGTATTCTGCTGGTGCTGGGGGCGGTCTTCGCCTTGCTCTTCTACCTGGAACTGTCGGCCATGGCCTATGTGATTGATGCCTGTCGCCAGGGCAAGCGCTTGTCCTATCGAGGCTTGCTGACCCATTCCCTGGGCCGGCTTAAATCCTTGAACGGGTTGGACTTTGTTAGTTTTTTTGGTTATTTGCTCATTACCTTGCCAGTCAGTGGCTTGGTCCTCGAGTCCAGTCTGACGGAGGGTATTTATGTGCCGGAATTCATTACGGGTGAATTGATGAAGACCCCCATGGGGACGGTTATGGTGGGGCTGGTTTTTCTAGTCCTATCCTATCTCAACCTGCGTCTGATTTACACGGTTCCCCTCATGGTCATTGGCGACCAGGCCTTCTCCCAATCGCTTAAAATGAGTTGGCAGGCCACGCGCCAGGGCAAGCGCAAGCTAGTGGGCGCCTTGCTGGGCTTTGAAGTAATCCTGGCTATCTTGGGCTTTCTATTTATTATTCTAGGTGCCAGCCTAGCCTTCCTAATCAATACAAAGGGCGATAATCTCTGGTTCCAGGCCGGCGTCCTGACCCTCTATCGGGGCGTCAACTTCGCCTTTGGCCTCTTCACCAAGGTGGGCGTCATGTCCATTCTCTTGATTTTCCTGGGGCGGCCTTTGGACAGTCAGCCTTACTTGCTAGCCCAGGCCAAGGGCAAACGTGGTTGGCGCTTCTACCTCTTGCTCGCCTTGCTGGGTGCCATGGCCTATGGCTCGGCGGCCTTTGAAGTCTTTAGCAGTGGGCTTAACACTAAACAGCAGGTTGTGGCCCATCGGGGCTATGTGGCCGAGGGAGTGGAGAATACTATCCCAGCCCTGGAAGCGGCGGCTGCCCAAGGGGTGGACCAAGTAGAGATGGATATTCTGCTGACCAAGGATCAGCAATTCGTGGTCATGCACGACTACAACCTCAAGCGCCTGGCTGGCATTGACCGCCGGGTTCAGGACATGACCCTGACGGAAGTGGAGGGCTTGACCGTGCGCCAGGACGGCCTGGAGGCCACCATTCCTTCCTTTGACGCCTATGTCAAACGAGCCAAAGAACTGGGCGTCAAGCTCCTGGTCGAGCTCAAGCCTCACGGGGGCGAGCCTGACAATTACGCTCAAATCTTTATCGACAAGATGCGACAGCTGGGTGTGGAGACCCAGTATAAGACCATGTCCTTAGACCTCAAGGTCATGGAAGAAATTGAGCGGCTAGCGCCAGAAATCGAGACCGGCTATGTCATTCCTATCCAGCTAGGAGGCTTTGGCGACAATCAGGTAGACTTCTTCGTCATCGAAGACTTCTCCTATCAGGACTACTTGGCCGACCAAGCCCACGACCAGGGCAAGGCCGTCTATGTCTGGACCATTAATGACAACGAGAAAATCCGTAAATACCTGCAAAAACCGGTCGATGCCATCATTACGGACCAGCCGGATCAAGTGGCCAGCATCAGACAAAAGCTCCAGTCCCATCAGGGCAACTACTTGGAATATCTGCTACAGTTGGCTTCGGGTAACTAGCTGGATTGACTCGGGCTAACTAGCTCGCTTGGCTTGGACTAACTAGCCTGACTGGTTTGGGTTAACTAGCTTGGCTGGCTCGTGCTAACTCTTTTCCTAGTTAAGCCAATTTATGCAGACCTAAAAGAGGCCCCAGAGGCCTCTTTTTTACAGGCTTAAGTCGGCTATTTGTAGGGAATTTGTTACAGACACTGGGGGGGTATTCATGTTACAATAAGGGGTGCAAGTATTGTATAGCCGATTAGAGCCAAAGGAGGGAGGCAAGGGATGAAACGGATTGCCATATTAAACACAGGGGGAACCATCTCCATGAGTGAGGACCAGACGACTGGTAAAGTCTCGCCATCTTCCACCAATCCGCTCAGCCAGGAAGGCAATCTCTTCCGTTCCTTGGCTGACTTAAGCATCATTGACTTCTTCCACCTGCCGTCACCCCATGTGACGCCCCAGCATATGTTGGAGCTGAAAAACTGGATTGAGGCCCATCAGGCCGATTTCGACGGGGTGGTCATCACCCACGGGACTGACACCCTGGAAGAGACGGCCTATTTCTTGGAGTTGACCCTGGATCTGGACATCCCGGTCATCATTACCGGGGCCATGCGTTCCAGCAATGAGATGGGTTCAGATGGCCTAGCCAATTTGCGGTCGGCCATCGTCACTGCCGTTGCCGACCAGTCACGAGGCAAAGGGGTCATGGTGGTTATGAACGAGGAAATTCACACGGCTACCTATGTGACCAAGACCCACACCACCAATGTGGCTACCTTCCAGACGCCAACCTTTGGCCCTAATGGGATTGTGTCTAAGAACCAGGTCCTCTACTTCCAGAAGTTGCTGCATAGCGAGCACTATGAGCTCCAAGCCCTGACCAAGCAAGTAGCCCTGCTCAAGGCTTACTCGGGTATGACGGCTGATTTGTTTGACCATATTGTGGACTCAGGCGCCTATAGCGGCCTGGTCATTGAAGGGCTAGGGGCAGGTAACCTGCCACCTGCGGCCTTGCCTGGCCTCCACAAGGTCCTGGCCGCTGGCCTGCCAGTGGTCATGGTATCACGGGCCTTCAACGGCATTACGGAAGATGTTTATGACTATGAAGGGGGCGGCAAGCAGCTACGCCAAGCCGGGGTCATCTTTACTCAGGGCTTGAGTGGGGTCAAGGCTCGTATCAAGTTGCTAGTCTTGCTTAACAGCCAGACGCCGGTCAATATCGCCCAAGCCTTTCATTTAGGGGCAAAATAAGTGAAAAATTATCAAAAAAGGGATGCCAAGGCGCCGTTTTTTTGATAAACTAATAGGGACAGTTAGAATGAGTAGAAAGGTGACCCATATGAGTCAAGTAACCCATATTGGATTAAGCTTCTTCGGCTACAATCGTAGTCAGGTAGAACGCGTCATTGAATCCAAGGATCAGCGAATCAGTGAGCTCGAAAAGCAAGTCGCTGACATCCAAGCACAAGTGACCAAACTGCAAGCAGACATGGTCAAATATCAGGACATGGAACAAGCCCTTAAGGATGGGATTGTGGATGCCCGCCGCACAGGGAATCAGATTGTGCAAGAATCGACGGAAGAGGCCCAACGCCTAGTCGACCAGACCAACCAACAGGTGGTCCAATACAAGGAAGAGTTCGCCGCCTACAGCCATGATTTGGTGGAAGGCGGGGCCCAACTTAAGGACCAGCTCAATGAGATGAAGGCCCAAATGATGACCATTTTGTCACAGTATGAAGCCATCCTCAAAGACACTGACTTTGATGCCCTCTATCCAGAGAAGGAAGTCAATCGCTTCAACATCCAGCTTAAGGAATATGTGGCCGACGAGGGCTTTAGCCTTAAGGGTCGGGAAGATTTAAGCCACCTCTTACAAGACGGCAGCCTGACTGAAGAAGAGAAGCAAGAATTGAAGAAATTAATCCAGGAAGTGATGACGGTCGAGCCTAATCAAGAGGCGCCCCAATCGAACGCGTCATCAACATCTGCCAAAGATAAGCATGACCAGGAGGACGACGCCTCCTCTCAGTTCCAAGCAGTCAAGAAAGTTGTCGGGTCTGATCAAGTCTATGAAGAAGCGCCCGTAGGGGAAGAGTCCTCCAGCTCAGTCAGCGATGCTGACCGCAAGCTCGTCCCTTTTAAACCCAAACACAACAAGAAGAAACGATCATAAGCCTCAAGTCCCGTGTCAATCAACCACGGGCTTTTGCTTACTAAGAAGGAGCCTAACATGAGTTTAACAAGTCAAGTAGCCAAGCGCCGGACCTTTGCCATTATTTCTCACCCGGACGCGGGGAAGACGACCATCACCGAGCAACTCCTGCTCTTCTCGGGAGCCATCCGGGAAGCCGGGACGGTCAAGGCCAAGGGGAAGCAGTCTAAGAAATTCGCCAAGTCCGACTGGATGGAAATCGAGAAGCAACGGGGGATCTCCGTCACTTCTTCGGTTATGCAGGTGGACTATGATGGCTATCAAGTCAATATTCTGGATACCCCAGGGCACGAGGACTTCTCGGAAGATACCTACCGGACCCTGATGGCGGTGGATGCCGCGGTCATGGTGGTGGACTCGGGTAAGGGGATTGAGCCTCAGACCAAGAAACTCTTCGAAGTCTGCTCCATGCGTGGTATCCCGATCTTCACCTTCATGAACAAGTTGGACCGGGACGGTCGGGAGCCCCTAGAATTGGTGGCGGAACTGGAAGAGGTCCTAGGCATTGATGCCTATCCGATGAACTGGCCAATGGGTATGGGGAAAAACTTGCTAGGCCTCTACGACCTCTACAATAACCGGGTGGAACTACGCGGTCTGGACGGGGAAGAGGATAGCTATATTCCTCTAGATGAAGATGGGGAAGCCCAAGGCGACCATGCCTTCAAGCAATCCTCTATCTATTCTCAAGCCATGGAAGATGCCCAGCTCTTGTTAGAAGCGGGCAATGCCTTCGACCGTGAGCTCATTAACCGGGGCAAGTTGACACCTGTCTTCTTCGGGTCAGCCTTAACCGGTTTCGGGGTTCAAACCTTCTTCGATGCCTTTGTGGATTTGGCGCCAGCGCCAGCCGCAGTGGAGGCAGAGGAAGGGGTAGTGGTCCAGCCAACCGATGAACGCTTTACTGGCTTTATCTTCAAGATTCAAGCCAACATGAACCCAGCCCACCGCGACCGGATCGCCTTTGTCCGTATCTGCTCAGGTAAATTCGAGCAAGGCATGAACGTGACCCTCAACCGGACCAAGCGGACCATCCGCATGGCCCACACCACTCAATTCATGGCCGATACCCGGGAAGAAGTGCAGGAAGCCGTTGCCGGGGACATTATTGGTCTCTATGATACAGGCAACCTACAGATTGGCGACACCCTCTACACGGGGAATGCCGGTCTGCAATTCAAGCCACTGCCACAGTTTACGCCGGAACTCTTCATGAAGGTGACGCCTAAGAACGTCATGAAGCAGAAGTCCTTCCACAAGGGGATTGAGCAGCTGGTCCAAGAAGGCGCCATCCAGCTCTACAAGACCTACCACACTGAAGAATACATTATCGGGGCGGTCGGTCAGCTACAATTTGAAGTCTTCCAGTACCGCCTCCTGCATGAGTACAATGCGGAAGTGGACATGACCCCAATTGGCAACAAAATTGCCCGTTGGATTGACGAGAAGGACCTCAACCCTAACATGTCTTCCAGCCGTAACCTCTTGGCTAAGGACCGCTTCGGTCAGCCGGTCTTCTTGTTCGAGAACGCCTTTGCTGAAAATTGGTTCAAGGACAAGTATCCAGACATTGAATTGAAAAAATTACTCTAATCACTTGCTCATGGAAAGGAGCCAGGCCTATGAATACGCCAGTTACCCTCTTAGCAGATTTCTACAAACTCTCCCACCGGGAACAATACCCGGCCAAGACCGAATATGTCTACTCAGTCTTGACCCCACGTTCCAATGAACGGGCTCAATTTAGCCAACATGTGGTGGTCTTCGGGATCCAATACTATATCAAGGAATACTTAATCCGACGCTTCAACGAGGGCTTCTTCCAAAAGCCTAAGCGTCAAGTCATCGCCGACTATCAACGCTTCGTTAAGCATTCCTTAGGCTTGGACCCTGTCCCCGTGGCCCATTTGGAGGCCCTGCACGACCTGGGCTATCTACCTATTAAAATCTCTGCCCTAGCTGAGGGGACTCGGGCGCCTATCAGGGTGCCAGTTTTGACCATCGAGAATACCCATCCGGACTTCTTCTGGTTGTCTAGCTACCTGGAAACCACTATGCTCAACACCCTCTGGTTGCCGATGACTAGCGCCACTGTGGCGGATGGCTATCGCCGGATTTTGGAAAGCTTCAGCCTGCAAACCACAGGTGGCGTCGAGGGCGTAGACTTTCAAGCCCATGACTTTGGGATGCGGGGCATGAGTTCCGAAATGACCTCGACAGTGTCAGGTGCGGCCCATTTGCTCAGCTTCTTGGGCTCGGACACCATTCCAGCCGGTTGCTTCCATGAAGAATACTATGAGGCTGACTGTGAAAAGGCGCCGATTATTATGAGTATTCCGGCCACAGAGCACAGCGTCATGTGTGCCTATGGCGAGGATAGCGAGCAAGAACTCTTCCGCCACCTGCTGACGGATGTCTATCCTAAGGGCTTTGTCAGCGTGGTGAGCGACAGTTGGGACTTCTGGCGCGTGGTAGGGGAATACCTGCCAGCCCTTAAGTCAGTCATTCTGGAACGTGAGGGCCGCCTGGTCATCCGACCTGACTCTGGCGTGCCAGAAGACATCCTCTGCGGGATGGTCCCAGGCTTTGGCGAAGGCCAAACGCCAGAAGAAAAGGGTCTGATTGAGTGCCTCTGGGATACCTTCGGTGGCCAGGTCAATGACTTGGGCTACAAGGTCCTAGATCCGCATATCGGGGCTATCTATGGCGACTCCATTACCCTGGAACGGGCCCAACTGATCTTAGAGCGCTTGGCAGCTAAGGGCTTTGCTAGCTCCAACGTGGTCTTCGGCATTGGCAGCCGGTCCTATCAATCCATGACCCGGGACTCCTTCGGCTTCGCCCTCAAGGCGACCTCTGTGGTCATCGACGGTCAGGAGAAGGCCATCTTCAAGGCGCCTAAGACCGACAAGGGCGGCACCAAGAAGTCCCAAAAGGGCCGGGTGCGGGTTTACCGCAATGACCAAGGTCAGCTGACCTATGAAGACGGCCATACCCGCGAAAGCTTGGCAGGCTGTGACAACCTCTTGCTACCAGTCTTCGAGAACGGCCGCCTCTTGCGCCGGACTTCCCTGGAAGACATTCGCCAGCTCCTAAAGAATAAGTAATATATAGAAGCAAAAGAGACTGAAAGTTGGCCTTTCAGTCTCTTATTTTTTTTTATATAAGAAAAAACCGCCTGCTTATAGGCGGAGTTCTAACTCGACAAAGTTGTGGGCCTCTAGGATTTCGACATTGTCACGGTTGTTTTGCTGGAAGAGCTTGGCAATGGCAAAATCAATTTCTTTGGCGCGCACAGGGCGGTTCTTATTGATGACGATGATGTTCTTGTGGGTTGGGGCAGCTGAATAGAAGACGGTTGTAGGACCTAGGGTGTAGACCTTAACAATGGATGCGTCCGAACATTCTAGCTGTTTAGTGACCAAGTCATAATGACTATTGGTGACGTCAATCATTTTCATACGAGACCCTCCTTTAAGTCTATTATAAGCCTTTTCAAGCCAAAAATATAGGGGAATTTCTAGAAAAAAACCGCAAATAGACATTTTCATGATAAAAAGCGACTAGGATGGGGCCAAATTAGGAAAGCGTTTAAAAAATTTTCGTCTTTAGGGTCATTTTTTCATGCTAGACGGTTGTTCTATCGGGAAAAAAATGTTATCCTAGTACGTGAAGAGATGTAATCGCCATTACATCCTCATCTTCTAAACTATTTTTTCAAAGGAGTTTTTTTGATATGGAAAAGAAAGAATTTCACGTTGTAGCTGAAACAGGGATTCACGCACGTCCAGCAACTTTGTTGGTACAAACTGCAAGCAAATTCTCTGCTGATTTAAACTTAGAATACAAAGGTAAATCTGTTAACTTGAAATCCATCATGGGTGTTATGTCATTAGGCGTAGGCCAAGGCGCTGACGTAACCATTACGGCAGAAGGTGCTGACGAAAAAGAAGCGCTTGAAGCAGTAACTGAAACTATGAAAAAAGAAGGCTTGGCTGAGTAATGACTTACTTAGCGGGTATTGCAGCGAGTGATGGGATTGCCATCGCTCCTGCTTATTTATTAACGGAGCCAGATTTGAGCTTTGAGCGAGTAGCCGTAGCAGACACTGACGCCGAAGTTGCGCGTTTGGATGCTGCCTTGGCTCAAGCCAAAGAAGAGATCACTGCCATTCGTGACTTGGCATTAGACGCTTTAGGCGAACACGAGGCACAGGTCTTTGAAGCTCACTTGTTGGTATTAGGCGACCCAGAATTAACTGACCAAATCAAAAATACTATCCGTAACGAAAAGGTAAATGCGGAAGCAGCCTTGCGCGATGTAAGTGGCATGTTCATCCAATTGTTCAAATCAATGGAAGACAACCCATACATGCAAGAGCGTGCAGCCGACATCAAAGACGTATCTGAACGCGTACTTGCCGCTCTCTTAGGCGTTAAGTTACCAAGTCCAGCTACTATCTCTGAAGAAGCCATTGTCATTGCCCATGACTTGACTCCAAGTGACACGGCGCAATTGAACAAGAAATACGTTCGGGCCTTTGTAACAAATATTGGCGGACGCACGTCTCACTCAGCCATTATGGCGCGCTCTCTGGAAATTCCTGCTATTGTGGGGACTAAGGAAGTGACCCAAGTGGTTAAGGATGGCGACTTACTGATTGTTGACGCCTTAGAAGGTAAAGTACTTGTTAACCCTAGCGAAGCGGAAGTGGCGGAATACCGCCAAAAAGCCCAAGCCTTCGCTGACCAAAAAGCAGAATGGGCGAAACTGGTCTCTGCACCATCCGTAACCAAAGACGGCAAACACGTGGAATTGGCTGCCAACATCGGGACGCCAAAAGACGTAGCCGGTGTCTTGGCTAACGGTGGGGAAGCAGTCGGTCTCTACCGGACTGAGTTCCTTTACATGGACTCTGCTGATTTCCCAACTGAAGATGAACAATACGAAGCTTACAAGGCCGTATTGGAATCAATGGCTGGTAAGCCAGTAGTGGTACGTACCATGGATATCGGTGGTGACAAAGAGTTACCATACTTGGAATTACCACACGAAATGAACCCATTCTTGGGTTACCGGGCTATCCGGATTTCCTTGGACCAACGCGACATGTTCAAGACCCAATTGCGGGCTCTCTTACGCGCGTCTGTTCACGGCAACTTACGGATTATGTTCCCAATGATCGCGACCTTAAGCGAATTCCGTTCAGCTAAGTCCTTCTACGAAGAAGTCAAAGCTGAATTAGTCGCTGAAGGCGTGGCAGTAGCTGACGGCATCCAAGTCGGGATCATGATTGAGATTCCTGCTGCGGCTGTCTTGGCTCACCAATTTGCGAAGGAAGTAGACTTCTTCTCTATCGGGACCAACGACTTGATCCAATACACCATGGCGGCGGACCGGATGAACGAGCAAGTCTCTTACCTCTACCAACCTTACAACCCATCTATCTTGACCTTGATCAAGCACGTCATCGACGCATCGCATGCTGAAGGCAAATGGACTGGTATGTGTGGGGAAATGGCTGGGGACCAAACGGCTGTGCCACTCCTCTTAGGGATGGGCTTAGACGAGTTCTCTATGTCAGCGACTTCTATCTTGAAGACGCGCTCCCTCTTAACCAAGTTGGACTCTCAAGAAATGAAAGCCTTGGCTGACAAAGCCATCAAGGAGTGCACCACTGTTGATGAAGTAGAAGCCTTGGTAGCTGAAGCTGTTGCCAAAGCAACTGGCCAAGCATAAAACTCTAAAATTTTAGGAGACTAGGACGGCGGTCCTGGTCTCTTTTTGTGTGGGTTGGGAGACTGTGGACTTGGGAGCTGGCTGAGGAGGGGAGGTAGTGACCCAAGTTAAGTAAAAGAGCCGACCGGGAAGAGGCGCTTGCGAGGTCTCGGCTTAGGACCAAGCTAGCGAATCTGCCAGCCAAGAAAAGGGGCCCGCCCAGGCCTGACAGACCTTGACAAAGCCCGCCCCATGCCGTAAAATAGATAGGTATTCGACTTGCGAATACAGCATGTCTCAGTAGCTCAGCTGGATAGAGCATTCGCCTTCTAAGCGAACGGTCGGGGGTTCGAATCCCTCCTGGGATGTAAAGATACGATTATACGTGATTATACGTAATCAAAAAGCCCGATTTTACGGGCTTTTCGTTTATACGTGATTGTACGTGTGTAATTCATCTTACACAAAAATTACACAGTATAAGAATGAAAGAAACGCCGCTAGCCTACAAAGGCTAGTGGCGTTTCTTTATTTATCTTTAATCTCAAATTCATGGACCCTATTAAAGACCAGGCCTTTTGCTTTATCGTTATCCTTATATTGGACGGCGTGTACTTTATGCTTGCCAACATTTGCTTTTGTATCTGGAACATAGAGAGAACCATCCATGCCCAATTCAATCTGTATGCTATCAACTTCTATTCCGTCAATGTAGAAATAGGTGAGCAAAGTACCATTGTCGCACTCTGCGATAAAGAGGTTTATATGAGTAACATTTCATTCATTTTTTCTTTTTGTAAATCATTCTTTTTTATAAAGGAATGAACTTGATTTTTCAAACCATACGCTGGGGAATTACGCATATCAGACCAACATCTCTAACTAATGACTCAAATACCTGTTTCAAGATTCTAATTTTGATAATTGATAAGAATAGACACTAGGAATTATCACTACAAAGAAAAGTGTCAAGAAGAATACCCAGTAAACATATAGTTGCACAAAGGAATTTAGAAACAATAACAATCCTCCTAATACCCAAATTTTTCCAGCTAGGCGATGCGTTTTTCTCCAGTTTTCATCATTCTCCAAGGTCCACGGTAGTCGAATACCGATTATATAATTTCGGTGTGTTTTTGGTAGATAATTTCCAATTACGATCATCACGACTCCCATAAAAATCTGAGCTAGTAGCCCACTCATCATGGAATAACCCAAAGATTCTCCGAAGATAGAAATCATTGATAGACAAGATACAAAAGGAATAATCCAGTAAATCAAAAGTTGTATTTTTGAACTGATATTGCTAGATTTAGGATCCTTAATCATTACAAATAGAAGCAACCAATGCATCAAAAGCATGAGAGTCGGTAATCCAAAGATAGCAGACATTTTATGATTGTAGCCATCTGCTTGACCCAGTAGATTAAAATGAGTGGGTATCTCCTCTGGTAATTGATTCCAGAAAACACAACCTACAAGGGAAGGTAGTAGGATGAGAATGCTCGTAAATAATACCAATTTCTTATTGATTTTTATCTTCATCAAAATGATTTCCTTTCAGATCCGCTAACCAAACCATTATATCCTCTAAAACCGATGTATTTAACTCATAGTAAATAAAGTTTTTCTCTTTCATTTCATGAATCAAATCCGCTGCTTTCAAAATCGTGAGATGATGCGAAATAGTTGCACTAGTCAACTCGAATTGACTGGCAATTTCTCCTGCAGGTAATCTACCTGTTTTGAGTAAATTCAAAATCTCTCTCCTAACTGGATGAGATAAGGCTTTAAAGCTATTTGCAAAACTCATAATGACTCCTTTCCCTTTGTAATATTAGTAGGGCTAGGACTAAGCAAGGTAGAACTGATAGCATTCCTGTCGGTGATGGGCCTAAAATCAAGAGGCTTGAAACTTTTTCTCCTGGTAATTGAAAGAGTAACCCAAGACCTGCAGTTGCATTGATTGCCCCATGAAATAGTGCTGAAGCCCAGATAGAGCCTGTCTTTTCCAACAACCAGCTCAACAATATTCCTAGGCTAAAACAAAATAGAAACATAGCAACAACTCCCAAAACAGGATAAGAAAAATAAGATAGTCCATAATTATAGCCTTGCAAATTGATTGGTAGATGCCAAAGACTCCAAATGAGACCAAGCAAGACATGAGTCTGGACGATTGAAAAGCGTTCTCTTAGAGCTGGGTAAAGATAGCCACGCCAACCAATTTCCTCTCCCAATGCAAAGAAACTATTAAGAAAAGGAGCGTAGGTCAAACTAGCTAGGATTTGAATCAAGACCAAGGAAGATAAGGGAATGGCTGATTGAGAGACACCTTTTTCTTGTAAGATGGCTTGAATAGATTCAAAACCAAGGCTGAAATTGCTAGGAAATACAAGAAAATAAAGTCCTGCTCCTAAAAAACTGATGACTGCTGGTAACCAGATAGCTAGTAAGTAAAAGCGCCAGTTCCTCTTGAGATTCACGACTAATTTAGATTTGATTCCACTAGGTTGATTCGTGATTTTCCCTAAAATAAAGACTGCAAGTGCAGGCATCCACATGGCTACAATACTAGCAAGTTGACTCCATGGAGAATTTAGACCAACACCACTTAGCCATAGTGCCAACCATATTATCCAAGCAAGGCCGTAAGCCAAGACCACAAAAAGAAGGATTGTTCTCTTATTTGACATATTGATATACTTCACTTTCTATTTAGATGTTTTTCTAAATAGCATTATACACCTTTCCATTCTATATACAAGAACTATTTAGATGTTTTTCTAAATAGTTTGGAAAATTTTTATTTCCCCTAGCTCAGCTTCAGATAAGTGTTTGTATGATTGATTTGTGGCAGAATAATTAGTGGACATGCTCATCTTCCTTTATACTGATTTTCGCAACTCTAGTATATCAGATGAACATGTCTTTTTTGTTGCACTTCATTTTATAACAGGGCAAAAACCGAAAATAAGTCCCTTATAATGATGACCTATTTCCAGTTTTTATCTCTGACTTGCTAAATAATAGTTAATTAGCTACTATATGTCTAATCTCTACCCATTAGCCCTTAGCCGGTTCTCATAGGCCAGTTTCATTAACATGGTATAGAGGGGACCCATGTCATAGCGTTTGGGGAATTCTAGGGTCAGGGTCTGACGGCTTTCGGTGTGGGCCTTGAGGCGGATGTTATCCAGATACTCAATGGTCAGTTCGCTGTCATCCAGCATGGCGCCAGCCGTTTCCAACTCGACATTAATAATATTCATGAGGAAGATGGACTTATAGCGGGCCTTCTTGCCGGTAGTGCCTTGGCGGTCGACAAAGAGGATGCGGATATTGGTGAAGATGACTAGGTCCCGAATGAGGGCGTAGCCTGCCTGGATTTCTTCCTTTTCAATCAATAGGTGGCCGTAGTCCTTGGCCAAGCTGTCCTTGGAGACCTCGCTCATATTGCCGGAAAGGCCTTGGAATAAATTGCCTAATACCATACTAATCCCTCCTTATGGATTCTTAGCTCTAGTATAGCAGACCCATGCCATCCTTGCCCAAGAAAAGGCCCTAACTTTCAACTGGCCTCAATCTGTAGTACAATAGAAGCACGAAAATCAAGCAGGAAAAAAGACCGCGCGACGGAGGGGGCGACAGACATGTTAGCATATGAAATATTGGGCCTAGAGGGTCCCACAGAGGATGAGGCGGTCCTAGAGGCAGCCTATCGCCAACGCTATGAGGAGTGGCAGGAGGATGCTCAAGCCCTGGCCCAACTAGAGGCGGCCTATCAATGGGCCCTCAGCCAAAGGGGCGCCAGCCAGGACATCGCCAGCTTGTTTAATGATTTGGATGACTCATCTGAGGAGGCAGGGACAGACTGGACTGACTTTGACCTGGAAGCCTGGATGGCGTCAGGCCTGTCAGGCCAATTCAGCCAGCAGGTGGCTCATAATCGGCTGGCCCAGAACCTGGCCGGGCTTAAGCAGCAATTCAATGACTGGTCAGCCTGGCAGCAACTCCTAGTCGACCAAGCCAATAAGGACTGGCAGGTGCCCCAGGAAGACTTCCTGCTGGCCCTACAAGCCCTGCCCCTAGAATCATTAGAAAATAAACGGGTGCTCTACACCCTCATCGGCTATGTTCCCAGCCTCAATGGCGACCCGGACCTGACCCATGCCCTTGGCCAGCGGGTCAATCAGCGCTGGCAGGAGCTGGTGGGCAAGTCTTGGTATCCAACCAATCGTGCTATGCTCCTAACGGGCTTGATTACGACCGTTGGCAGTCTGGCTTGCTTTGGCCTACAAATCTTAATCTGGTTGGGAATCATGATTTGGCCTCAAGCCTATGCCGTCTGGCTGCCCTTGGTGGCCAGCAACGCCTTAGTCTGCTACTGCTTTGAACTAGAGTATAGTACGGTCAACAACTGGGGTCACTTTCCTCATTACTTGGATGGCAGGGGCTATCGTTATCTGGCCCTGTCCAGTCTGCCCCTGGCTGGTCTCTATCTAGCGACTCTGGTCTTGGGTGGCTTGGCGGTCTGGCAAGAGACCTGGTTGCCGGCCTTTGGTTGGACCTTTGGTCTGCTCATGGTCTTAGTGGCGATCCTACTCTTGGCCCAGCGGGGCTTAGGCATGGGGGCCTTTCACTTCAAGAATCAGGTCTATGATGCGGGCCAACCCATCCTCTATCTGATTTTGGCCGCCCTGGTCTTAATCACCCTAGTTGCCTGGTTCTTGCGCATGAGCCAGCCTAATTTTTCTATCTTCTTATTAAGTAGCTTCTATTTATATGTTAACGCCAAACTAGACCCGACCAAGAAGCCAGCAGGGCGCTACCTGATTAACCAGGTCAGCTACCTGATCAGCGTCTCGGCCTTGCTGGTGGCTTGGCGACTCTATCAAGGTGCCTTCTGGCAGGTGCCCAACATTATCTGGTGGGTCATGGCCCTGACCTTAGTTCCCTACCTTGTGGGGACTTTGCTGGCCAGATTCCAATCGCGTAAAAAGGAGTAAGTATTATGACAGTTATCGGTATTGACTTAGGCACCACCAACAGTTTGGCGGTGGCCTATAGTGAAGGGCAAGTTCGCATGATTCCCAACAGTTTTGGGGAGTATCTGACCCCGAGTGTGGTCTACTATGACGGGTCGGAAATCCAAGTCGGTAAGATTGCCCGGGAGAAATTAGTGACCCATCCCCAAGACACCGCCCAACTCTTCAAGCTCCACATGGGGGCCAACCGCCAAATTACCCTGTCCAAACGGGCCTTCCAACCGGAAGAATTGTCGGCCTGCGTCCTCAAACAGTTGGTGGCAGACGCCGAGGCCTTTCTAGGTCAGACGGTGACCGAGCTGGTCATTAGTGTGCCGGCTTACTTCAACGCGGAGCAACGCCAAGCCACCAAGAAGGCGGGCGAATTGCTAGGTCTCAAGGTAGAACGTCTCATTAATGAGCCGTCTGCAGCAGCCATTGCCTGTCACGAGGCAGATGAATTCGAGACCTTCGTGGTCTTCGACTTTGGGGGCGGGACCCTGGACGTGTCCGTGGTGGACTGCTTCGAAAATGTCATCTCCATTGCGGCTATTGCCGGGGATAACCACCTAGGTGGTAGCGACTTCGACCGACTGATTGCCCAGTATGTTTGCCGCAAGGCTGGGACTAACTTTGAAGCCCTCAATCGCCGCACCCGCAACTCTCTGCTCTTGGCGGCGGAGCGGGTCAAGAAGCAATTGTCTGAATTTGAGTCAGTCAATATGCAGGTCCAACTGGAAGGCAAGTCCCATGAATATAAGATTACCAATGAATTATTGGCTGAAATCAGCCAGCCCCTCTTCAAACGCATGCGGGAAGTCATCCGTAAGGCCATTGTGGAAAGTAAGTTTGGCGCGGGCGAACTAGATCGCCTCATTCTAGTTGGGGGTTCTTCCTACATGCCGGTGGTCAATGACTACCTCAAGCGCCTACTTAACCTGCCAGTCGTTAGCGGTCAGAAGATGGACGAGTTAGTGGCCCTAGGTTTAGGCCAGTATATTGGTATCAAGACCCGGGCCCAAGAGGTCAAGGACTTGGTGGTGACCGACATTTGTCCTTTCTCCCTGTCTACTTCGGTTCACAACTATGTGGATGAGGACAAGGATTTGTCTGACGTCCTGATTGCGCGTAACTCCGTTCTGCCTAGCAGCAAGACCCAGATCTATTCGCCGGTCCGTAAAGATCAACCAACCATTCGATTCAAGGTCTACCAGGGGGAAGCCATGTATGCCAAGGACAATCTCTTCCTGGGCTCAGTTCAGTTGCCGGTGCCTAGCAATGTTGACGACCAGTCCTTTGCGGTCACTTATTCCTATGACATCAACTCTATCCTCTATGTGGAAATCAAGACCGTGGCCACCGACGAAGTCAAGACCTACAAGCTGGGCCCTAACAAGAGCCTGGTAGCGGTGGATGCCACTGATACCGCCCATAAGGAAATCAAGGAGCTAGCCCTACAATTGGCTAGCCAACCAGAGCGGGATGCCCTCTTTGAACGGGCCCTGCGTCTCTACCAAGAGTTGAGTCTGGACCAACAGCAAGCCTTGCAACTGACCCTGATGCGATTCTCCCGCCTCTTTTCCCGTTATCAGAACAACCTGCTCAAGAAGCGGCAGTTGCTGGATTCAACCAATGACTACCTAGACCACCTAGAGTGGGGCTTGGATGCCGGCATGGGCGATATCTTCCGGGATGTGGAGTCTGACTGGGATCAAGATTCGGATTGGGACCAAGAATTAGAAGCCGAGCTAGACCGGACCGTCATGGAATTCCTAAATGAGGATAGTGAAACTGAGGAAGGGGAGGATGCCCATGGCTAAGACGCCCTGGCAAGTCTTAGGGCTAAGCGGGCCAACTGCGGATAAGAAAGCCATTAAGCGGGCCTATGCCCAACAAGTTAAGCTCTACCATCCAGAGGACCACCCAGAAGAATTCCAGGCCCTGCAGGCAGCCTACCAAGAGGCCCTCAAGCGGGCGACCGAGTTAGCTGCCCAAGAAAGCAGGGGGGCGGGGGCGGATCTAGCTAGCGGCAGGCCGGCAACCGATGCTCCTAGACCTGACAGTCAGCCTTCTGACGCTGGCGACCAGTCAGCAAGCAATGGCCCAAGCGCCACCAGCAAAGCCGGCCGCCAGCCCGCTCATGCCGGCGAGCAGTCTAAGGCCAAGCCGTCAGATCAGGGGCCAGCCCAGTCGGCTGACCAAAAGCCTGGCCAGTCAACCGGCCCAAGTGGCCAGACCAAATCCCAATGGCAGGCACCTAAGCAAACAGAGCCTAGTTCCGAGACTAGCCTAGACTGGTCGGATGCCAATCAGGGGCCTGAGGACAGCACCAGCGGCCAGTCCCTATCCTGGTCAGCACCGCAAGACCAGGATCCAGGCAGCCAGGCTCATTTAAGCTGGCAGGACCAGCCTGAGGAAGGCCGCCAATCGGGCAGTCTCAACTGGCAGGAACAAGCTGAGGAAAGTCGCCAGTCGGGTAGTCTTAGTTGGCAGGACCAAGCCGAGGAAGGTCGCCAGTCGGGTAGTCTTAGTTGGCAGGACCAAGCCGAGGAAGGTCGCCAATCGGGCAACCTCAGTTGGCAAGACAGCCAGTCCGATAGTTCTTTGGGTGACTTGGACGAGTTGGAGGCTGACGACCCCATTTTCTCTGAATTGGAAGACTCCGAGCAGGACCTTTTCCGCCAGGAGGAGCTGGAGCAGGACCCAGAACCTGCGGACTACCAGCCGTCCATGGACTTCAACCTGGACTATCAGGTTGACATTCAGCAGCTTTTGGCTCCGCTCAGAGGCTTCCTGGATGACCAGGACCTAGAAAACTTGCTGACCAACCAAGCTCTCATGGCGCAAATTCGCCAGCATGACCAGAAAGAAGAATTAGACCAGGCCCTGACCCGCCTAGTCTTGACCCAGAATCGTCGCAAGCGCAAGCGGGTCAAGCAACTGGCCCAGCAATATGGTCTGATCCATTTGCTTAAGAAGAGCAAGCAGGGCTTCCGCCTGCCTTATTGGCCTATGTGGCGCTTGGGGTTGGCGGGGATTGCCTTTTTACTGGCAGCTCTCTTCGGGCGCTTTACCGGCTCGGGCCCTAGCCATCCTATTCCGCCACGCAAGCCAGCGATCGATGTCGGCAAATTGGCCGTCATTAGCTATGACCCTATTTCCATTCCGAGTTTTAGCCTGGACTTGTCCGGCCTAGATCAAATGGGGGAGAGCGGCCGACTGGAAGGGCCAGAGGGCAATCAGAGCCTCTGGATTGGGGAAGAAGAGCGCCTGACAGGCATTAAGCAGTCTTGGTCTGTGACCCGGTCTGCCACCCTCTATCAGACCCAGTCCGGTTATGCCCTCCACCTACGGGCCAAGGACAAGCTCATTGACTTCAAGGACTATCAGGCCATGCGCCAGGTCAAGGCCTTCAATGACCAGGGGACCCAGAAACCGGCCCTAATCGGTCAAGACAAGTCCAGCCAGCAATGGTACCTAGTGGACCTATCTTCGGGTCAGGTCCTGGCCGCCATTAGTGGGACGGCGCCTAAGCAGGAAGACACCAGCGTGGGCGTCCACTACAGCCAGCAGGGAGACCTAGTCAAGGCCAAGTGGGAGCGCCTGCCCCAATAAGTTTTCAAGCCTTATAGCCAGCAAGCCAGTCTTGCTGGCTTTTTGTATGGAGCCAGTGGACGACTCTGGAAAGTGGACCACTAGCTCCCCCAAAAACGCCGCTTTCCCCTGGATTCCGGCAAAATCAGAGGAGCCAGTGGACGACTCTGGAAAGTGGACCACTAGCTCGCACCAAAACGGCGAATTTCCCAGGTTTCCGGCCAAATCAAAGGAGCTAGTGGACCACTCTGGAAAGTGGACCACTAGCTCAGACGAAAACGACGCTTTCCCCTGATTTCGGGCAAAATCAAAGGAGCCAGTGGACCACTCTGGAAAGTGGGCCACTAGCTCAGACGAAAATGACGCTTTCCCCCGGTTTTGATTGCTAGCTGCAAGGCACAGGCTCTTAAGCCCGGCCTAGCCCCAAGGTAAGGGCTTTTCAGTCACTTTCTGTCTCTAAGGCAACAAGAAGATGACAAAAAAACTTGCAAACGCGACCATGCTTGATTTATCAAGGAGAGCGCCCCATAAAACCTGTCAGGGCCTAGCACATGTGTTGACAGATGAGCAGACTTTCGATAAACTTTGATTATCAAATAGTTTGATAGTCAAAATAAGTTAAAGGGGTGATAGTGAGTGGACCATTCGACCATTTTTGAAATGAACGAATTTTTGGTCTCTATCTTTAATGAAATTCTGTTAATTGAAGAAACTTCGCTCAAGATGAGTGAGTTTTCGGATTTATCAATCAAGGAAATGCATACGATTGAAGCCATTGGTTTGGGCGGCAACTTGAGCTCTTCGGAGGTGGCTAAGAAAATTGCCATCACCATGGGGACCCTGTCAGTGTCCATCCAAAACTTAGTAAAAAAAGGCTATGTTGAGCGTGTGTCCTCACCCAGCGATCGCCGGGTGGTGCTACTTAAGCTAACTAAGCGGGGTAAATTACTCTATCGGATCCACCGCAAGTTCCACTTGAACATGGTAGCCGAGACCTTAAACGGTATGGCACCTGAGGAGGCAGCCACCCTAGTCAAGGGCCTACGTAATTTACATCGTTTCTTGGATAACGCTAAACAACGATTAGGAGAGTAAGATGAGTCGTATTATTGCAACAGGTGCTTATTTACCTGGACAAGCCTGGTCCAACGACCAATTAATCAATGCTTATCAACTAGAATCCAGTGACGAGTGGATTGTCCAACGGACAGGAATTCACCAACGTTACTTCGCAGCTGAGCACGAAACCGTCGCGATGATGGCGAGTGAGGCGGCCAAGCAATTATTGAAGAATTTATCCCCTGACATTGTCAGCCAAATTCGTCATATTGTCGTCGCAACCATGTCGGCTAAGGCTGCGACCCCATCTATTGCCTGCCAAGTGCAAGCCATGATTGGGGCCGAAGGGGCTTGGGGCTTTGACCTCAACGGTGCCTGTTCTGGTTTTGTAATGGCGATGGAAGTAGCCAACCGCCTGGCAGCTAGCCAGACCCAAGGTTACACCCTAGTCATCGGTGCTGAGAAAATGAGTCAGATTGTGGATCTGACAGACCGTACCACTGCCGTCTTGTTCGGTGATGGGGCGGGGGCTGTCCTGATTCAACATGATGGGCAAGAACTCAGCGGCTATGCCAGTCAACTCTTTGCCCAAGGAACAGGGGGCGCGGCCATTGAGGTCCATGAAGCGTCCGATGGTCAGTGGGCTATGCAGATGCAAGGGCGTGACGTCTTCAATTTCGTCAAACGAACCGTCATCAAAACCCTAGCAAACTTTATTGAGCAGAATGATTTTGATATTGACTATTTGATTTGTCACCAAGCGAACCAACGCTTGTTAAATCTGATTGCGGACAAGTTGTCCCTAGAAGAAGGCAAGGTACCTGCTAATATTGCCCAAGCGGCTAACACCTCAGCAGGCTCTATCCCAATTCTCCTGGACCAACTGGTGCGTGACGGGCGATTGCGACTGGATGGAACGCAGTCTATTATCCTAAGTGGCTTCGGTGCTGGCTTAGCCTGGGGTCACCTACACCTTTCCATCTAAGAATCAAAAAATATTATTTATTTAATGGAGGAACACTATTATGACATTTGAAAAAGTACAAGCGATTATTGCAAACCAATTAGGGATCGACGAAGCAGAAGTACAATTAACTACCGACTTCGAAAACGACTTGAAAGCTGACAGCTTAGACGTATTCCAAATCATCAGCGAAATCGAAGATGAATTAGACATCACCATCGATACTGACCAAAACTTGAAGACTGTTCAAGACTTAGTAAACTACATCGACTCTTTATAATCAATTTTTCTTAAAGTTAGGACTGAAGGTATGAAAACAGCTATTACGGAGTTATTAAACATTGAATATCCAATTGTTCAAGGCGCAATGGCTTGGGTAGCAGACGCTGATTTAGCAAGCGCGGTATCAAATGCAGGCGGCTTAGGGGTAATCGGGACTGGTCACGACAATGTGGACACAGTTCGAGCTAAGGTAGAGGCAATGTTTGCCAAAACCGACAAACCATTCGCTGTCAATGTAATGTTATTGAACCCACATGTGGAAGAAGTGGTAGACTACTTAATCGCATCTGGCGTCAAAATCATTACCACTGGTGCAGGGAACCCAAGTAAGTACATGCAGCGCTTCGAAGAAGCGGGCATTAGCCTGATTCCAGTAGTAGCGTCTGTGGCCTTGGCCAAACGTATGGAACGCATCGGCGCCAAAGCAGTGGTTGTCGAAGGGATGGAAGCAGGGGGCCACATCGGCAAACTGACTACCATGGCCTTGGTTCCTCAAGTGGTGGATGCCGTTAACATCCCAGTCATCGCTGCCGGCGGGATTGGGGACGGACGTGCCATGGCAGCAGCCTTCATGTTGGGGGCTTCCGCGGTTCAAGTGGGGACTCGCTTTGTCGTAGCGCATGAGTCCAACGCTCATGACAACTTCAAGCAAGCCATCATTAAGGCCAAAGACATCGAAACCGTGGTGACCGGCCAAATTACCGGCCACCCAGTGCGGGTCTTGCGTAATGCCTTAACCACCGAATACCTGCAAGCGGAAAAAGAAGAAACCAGCAAGGCAGAGCCAGACTTTGAACGATTGAACAAAATCGGTAAAGGCGCCCTCCGCCGTGCGGTAGTCGAAGGTGACGTTAAGACAGGTTCCCTCATGGCCGGCCAGATTGCTGGTTTGGTCTCTAAGGAACAATCCTGTCACGACATCATCCAAGACTACTTGGCAGAATGCCGTCAGACCATTCAAGCTAAGCTTGACTTGGTCAACCAATAATTGTTATTTCCTTTCCTACTTGCCGGCACCCCCTAGCTGGTAAGTAGGCGAACCAAAGAGCTCGCTCTGACTTTATCCCTCTTAGGAGTGAGCTCTGGCCTTCGGGCCTTTTATATTATGATCGCAAACAAAACGAACTATAACTGAGGATAGGAGTCAGTGTATGAAACTAGCACTTATCTTTAATGGCCAAGGTGCCCACTATGCGGGCATGGGAATGGACTTCGACCGTCAATTTCCCCAAGCCAGCGCTGTCTATGAGCAGGCAGAAGCGGTGACCGGTTGGCCCTTAAGAGAATGGATCCAACAAGAACCTGAACGCTTCGGCCAGACCCGCTATGCCCAAGTCGCCATCACGTCGACCAGCCTAGCTATCTACCGTAGCATCCAAGACTTGTTACCTCCTGTAAGCTATATGGCCGGATTGAGCCTAGGTGAATATTCCGCCCTGGTTGCCAGTGGTGCCCTAGACCAAGCTAGCGCCTTTGCCTTATTGCAGGAACGTGGCGAACTCATGTCCAGACAATGCCAAGCCCTAGCCAGCGACAGTCCATGTCAAATGGCGGCGGTTATGGGTGTGCCTTATGAAGAATGTCAAGCCTTGGTAGCCCAAGTGGCCGATCAAGAGCCGCTCTACATTGCCAATATCAACTCTTCAGCCCAAATCATCGTGGCTGGGACCATTTCGGCGGTTGAGCGCTTCAAGGAAATCGCCAAAGCTGCCGGCTACAAGAAAGTCATCCCCCTCAAAGTCGAAGGACCTTTCCATAGCCCCTTGATGGCAAATGCCCAAGAAGCCATGGTCCAAGCCTTGGAAAAAGTGACCTTTAAGCAAGGGGACGTGCCCGTCATCAGTAACACCACGCTAGACCTTCATCAGCCTGAAAGCCTCTCCCAAGTACTTGTTCGACATCTTGTTGAGCCAGTTTACTGGAAGCAAACCATTGATAAATTGGTTGAAGAAGGTGTGACTCACCTAGTTCAAATCGGTCCCGGCAATACCTTAGCTGGCCTGCTCAAACGCGAAGGCCTGCCCCTCAAGGTACAAGTCCTGGACAAAGTCGAAGACCTCGACGCCCTCAAAAACTTTTTAACGGAGGAAGAATAAATGACCTTAACCTGTTTGATTACGGGCAGCTCCCGCGGGATTGGCCTAGCCATTGCCCACCACTTAGCGGCTAAAGGCCACCGTGTCATCTTGAACAGCCGTAGTCCCATTGCCCCTGAAGTCTTAGCCCAATTTGAAGGCTATGAGCAACCGGTCTTACAAGCGACTGGTGACATCAGCCAATTTGACGTGGCTAAGCAATTAGTGGATGACCTCTATGACCAAGGCGTCCAAGTGGATGTATTGGTCAACAACGCCGGTATTACCCGCGACGGTTTGGTTATGCGCATGAGCGAAGAAGACTTCAACGCAGTTATCCAAACCAACTTGAACGGTTGCTTCAACATGTGCCGTCATTTGACCCCACGTCTCTTGAAGCAAAAGGGCGGCCGCATTATCAACATGACCTCCGTTGTTGGGGTTATGGGGAATGCTGGCCAGGTCAACTATGCTGCCTCTAAGGCTGGTATGATTGGTTTGACCAAGTCCCTAGCCCGCGAAGTGGCTAGCCGTGGCATCACGGTCAACGCCATCGCCCCAGGCTTTATCGAAACAGACATGACCGATCAATTATCGGATCGCGTCAAGGAAGCCATGTTAGGCCAAATCCCACTCAAACGCTTTGGCCAAGTGGAACATATCGCCAAAACAGTCGACTTCTTAATCGACAATGACTACATCACAGGCCAAGTCATCGAAGTCAACGGTGGCTTGCACATCTAAGGTCTGATTCCTAGACCCGCACTACAGGAGGTAATTATGCAACGAGTTGTCGTAACAGGTTTGGGGACTGTCTCCCCAATTGGTAACAATGTCGCCGCATTCTGGGACAGCATGCGCCATGACAAGGGCGGTATCGCGCCTATCACTAAATTCGATCACAGTGGCTCTAGCGTCTCTGTGGCCGCTGAAGTCAAAGACTTCGACCCAAGTCCGGTCTTAGACCGACGGGAAACCCAACGGATGGACTTCTTCTCCCAATATGCCGTGGTGGCATCGGTGGAAGCAGTAGAAGACTCAGGCTACAAGATTGAAGACAATGCCCACCGGGTAGGGGTCTTAGTCAGCTCTGGGATCGGGGGCTTAATCGAAATCGAAAAAGGCATCCGTAAGATGATTGAAAAGGGCGCTAAACGTATTCCGCCACTCTTCGTACCACTGACCATCGGGAACATGGCTTCTGGTAATATTTCCATGAAGTTAGGCATCAAGGGCCCAAGCTTGGACATCGTGACAGCCTGTGCCTCTGCTACTAACTCTATCGGGGAAGCCTTCCTCAAGATCAAGACAGGCCTCTTAGATGCCTGCTTGGCAGGGGGGGCAGAAGCTACCATCTGTGAAATCGGGATTGGCGGCTTCGCAGCCTTGACAGCCTTGTCCACCAACCAAGACCCAGCCACTGCTTCCCGTCCTTTTGACAAGGACCGCGATGGCTTCGTTATGGGTGAAGGGGCCGGTGTCCTCTTCCTGGAATCCTTGGAGTCTGCCCAAGCTCGTGGCGCCCACATCTATGCGGAATTAGTGGGTTACGGGGCTAACTCAGACGCCTACCACATGACCGCTCCAACCCCAGACGGGTCTGGCGCCGGTGAATGTATCAAGCAAGCCTTGGCTATGGCCGGGCTCAGTGCTGAAGACGTGGACTACATCAATGCCCACGGGACCAGCACGCCAACCAATGACAAGGGCGAAACCCAAGCCATCAAGTATGCTTTGGGCTATGCAGCTTACAAAGTGGCTGTATCCAGCTCTAAGGGCCACTTCGGTCACCTCTTAGGTGGTGCCGGTGGGGTAGAAGCCATTGTCTGTGTTAAGGCCTTGGAAGAAGGTTTCGTGCCAGCTACCCTCGGTCTAGAAAATCCAGAAGAAGGCTGTGACCTGGACTATGTCCCAGGCCATGGACGCCAACAAGACATCCAAGTTGCCCTGTCTAACTCCCTGGGCTTTGGCGGTCACAATGCGGTCCTCGCCTTCAAACGATGGGATGGTAAGTAAGCATGCAATATGAAGAACTCGTCAAATTAATCGACAAACTCGACCAGTCTAGCCTGGCCTACTTCGAATTCACCAATGACAATGAGCGTCTGCTCTTGGCTAAGGAAGTGCCACAAGTGGCAGCGCCAGCCCCAGTCGTGGTGACCGATGTGACCGAATCGGCTGCCCTAACAGCACCAGCTAGCCTGGCGGCCCCAGCCCCTGTGGCGGCGCCTGAAGTGGTAGAAGCGCCTGCTGCTTCTGCACCAGCGCCAGAAGCCGCTGGTAAGGAGGTGCCAGCCCCTATGGTAGGGGTGGTTTACCTGCAAGCTAACCCTGACGCGGATCCTTACGTGCAAGTAGGTGACAGCGTCAAGAAGGGCCAAGTCCTCTGCTTGATTGAAGCCATGAAGCTCATGAATGAGATTGTGGCCCCTCAAGACGGCGTGGTCTCTGCCATCTTAGTTGAAAATGAAAACATCGTGGAATACGGCCAAGCCCTCTTCCGCATTAGCTAATCTGATTGAAACATCACCCCCAAAGAAAAGAGGAATAAACATGACTTTATTAACTGCTCAACAAGTAATGGACATTATCCCTAACCGCTACCCAATCTTCTTCATCGACGCTGTGGATGAGTTGATTCCAGGTGAAAAAATCGTCTGCCGTAAGAACGTGACCATCAACGAACAAGTCTTCCAAGGTCACTTCCCAGGCGAGCCTGTTTTACCAGGTGTCTTCATCTGTGAAGCTTTAGCTCAAGCCGGTTCTATCCCACTCTTGCAAATGGAAGGTTTCCAAGGCAAGACCGCTTACCTAGGTGGCTTGAACAAGGTAAAATTCCGTCAAAAAGTCGTACCTGGTGACGTGCTTCGTCTCCAAGTAGACATCGTCAAATTGCGTAAGAACGCCGGGATTGGTTACGGCCAAGCCTTCGTTGGCGACAAAAAAGTTGCGGAAGCAGAAATGACCTTCATTATCGGAGCAAAATAATATGTTTAAAAAAGTGTTAGTCGCCAACCGTGGTGAGATTGCAGTCCGAATCATTCGGGCCCTGCGCGAAATGAATATTACGTCGGTGGCGGTCTATAGCGAGGCAGACCGGGAGGCCCTTCATACCCAATTAGCGGATGAAGCCATCTGTATCGGGCCTGCCAAGGGCTTAGACTCCTACGCCAACCCAGTGGCCATTCTGTCCGCTGCCATGGTGACGGGGGCTGACGCCATCCACCCAGGCTACGGCTTCTTATCCGAGCGTAGCGATTTCGTTGCCCTCTGTGAAGAGGTCAATATCAAGTTCATTGGCCCTAAGAGCCATATTATCGAAGCCATGGGGAACAAGCAAAATGCCCGCAACACCATGAAGGCAGCTGGCGTGCCCATCACGCCAGGTTCCGACGGCTTGGTGCATAGCTTAGAAGAAGCCCATGCCATCGCCCAAAAGATTGGCTTCCCCTTGATTATCAAGGCAGCCGACGGTGGGGGCGGTAAGGGTATGCGCCGGGTGGAAGATCCTAAGGATTTTGAAGCCCTCTTCCTCCAAGCCCAGAACGAAACCCAGTCGGTCTACGGTAACCAAGATCTCTATATCGAGAAAATCATCTACCCAGCCCGCCATATCGAAGTCCAACTTCTGGGCGACGAGCATGGCCATGTCATCCACCTAGGTGAACGGGACTGCTCCCTGCAACGTAATAACCAAAAGGTCATTGAGTTTGCGCCCGCTGTCTGCCTAGATGAGGACACTCGTCAGGCCATCTGTGGGGCAGCCGTTAAGGCCGCTTCGGCCATTGGCTACACCAATGCCGGGACCATCGAGTTCCTCTTGGCTGACAATGGCGAATTCTACTTCATGGAAATGAACACCCGTCTGCAAGTGGAGCATCCGGTGACCGAGATGATTACCGGGGTCGACATCGTCCAAGAACAGATTAAAATCGCCATGGGCCAACCCCTCTCTTATCAACAAGAGGACATTGTCTTGTCAGGGTTTGCCATTGAGTGCCGTTTGAATGCGGAGGATCCCCTTCATCAATTCCGTCCGGCTGCTGGCCATATCAAGCAGCTAGTCCTACCGTCTGGCGGTATGGGCTTGCGGGTGGAGTCTGGGATCTACCCTCAATACACCTTGCCACCTTTCTATGATTCCATGATTGCTAAAATCATTGTCCACCAACCTAATCGTGAGGCGGCCTTCCGACTCATGGAACGAGCCCTCTATGAAGTGGCCGTGGATGGACTGGTAACCAACGTGGAATTGCTAGAAGCCATGGTGGCGGATTCCCACATCCAAGCGGATGATTACCACACCAAGTGGTTAGAAGAAAGCTTCATGCCAGCCTGGCTGGACTTCCAGAAAGAGGCTGAAGCAACAGAGGAGGCCTAGTAAATGGCATTATTTCGTCGTAATAAAACCATTCAACTGAATGCGGACGCCGTAGCAAAATATTCGGATAAGGTCGCCCAAATCCCAGATGATTTGATGGCCCGCTGTCCTAAGTGCCACAAGGTCTACTTCACCAAGCAGAAACCTGAGGACTACTGCTGCATGCACTGCCACCACCATTTGCCATTTCCGGCTATGGAACGGATTGACTGGTTAGTGGATGAGGGCAGCTTCCAAGAAATCAACGCTGATCTCTGGAATGACAATCCCCTAGGTTTTCCTAAGTATTCTGAAAAATTAGCCAAGCTGCAGGAAGCGACTGGCCTTAAGGAGGCTATCGTGACCGGGACAGCTCGCTTGGACGGCCATGACTTGGCCCTAGGCGTCATGGATAGCCGCTTCGTCATGGCTTCCATGGGGACGGCCGTAGGTGAGAAGCTGGTTCAACTCTTTGACCTGGCGACGGCCCAAGGCCTGCCAGTGGTCCTCTATATCGCTTCTGGTGGGGCCCGCATGCAGGAAGGCATCCTGTCCCTCATGCAAATGGCCAAGGTCAGCCAAGCCGTAGCCCGTCATTCGGCGGCCGGCGGCTTCTACTGTGCCGTTTTGACCCATCCAACGACCGGTGGGGTCACGGCCAGCTTTGCCATGCAGGGGGATGTCATCCTGTCTGAACCCGATGCCACCGTCGGTTTTGCCGGCAAACGGGTCATCGAGCAGACCCTGCGCAAGCCTTTGCCTGATGATTTCCAGGCGGCTGAGACCGTCCTAGGCTATGGCTTTATCGACCAAATCGTGCCCCGCGACCGCCAAAAGCGGATGCTGGCGCAACTCTTGACCATTCACGAGGGAGGGAAGGCTGAATGAAGGCTTATCAAATTGTCCAAAAAGCCCGCGACATTAAGCGTATCTCCACCTCGGATGTGATCGGCGCCCTCTGTGGCGACGACTTCATCGAATGCCATGGCGACCGCATTATGGGCGATGACGCGGCTATTATTGGCGGTGTCGGCCTGGTGGACGACCAACCCATGACCATTATCGGTATTCAAAAGGGCAAGACTACCAAGGAAAACATCAAGCGCAACTTCGGTTCAGCCAGTCCTGCTGGCTACCGCAAGGCCCAACGCCTGATGAAGCAGGCTGAGAAATTCGGCCGGCCCATCCTGACCCTCATTAATACGGCCGGCGCCTTCTGTTCGCCTGAGTCCGAGGAAAATGGGATCGGGGAAGCCATTGCCTCTTCCTTGCTGCTTATGAGTGAACTGACCGTACCGACCATCGCCATTATTTTGGGTGAGGGCGGGAGCGGCGGTGCCATTGCCCTGGCCCTAGCCGACCAAGTCTGGATGCTGGAGAATGCCATTTATTCCATCTTGTCGCCTGAAGGCTTCGCTTCGATTCTATGGAAAGACGCTAAGCAAGCCGGCAAGGCCGCTGATATGATGAAATTGACCGCGACTGAACTCTTGGACTTGAAGGTCATCGACCGCATCGTGCCCGAGACCTACAACTCCAAGCCCGTGGAAAATGACGTCCTCTTAGAGCGCCTCAGCCACTTGATCAAGCGCGAATTTAAGAAACTAGGCCAAAAAACGGCCCAAGAGCGTCTGGCCCAACGCCAAGACCGCTTCAAGCAATTTTAGGAATTGTGACAGCCCGGGCCTAGCCCGGGCTTTTTGTGTGGAGAGGGGCGGCGGGAGCTGGGGAGAGGGCAGAAAATCCCCTGGAAGAGGCCGAAACTGGGGCAGAAGCACCGAAAAGGCGCGAGCTAGTGGTCCACTCTTCAAAGTGGACCACTAGCTCCCTGAGAAGGGGCTGAAATTAGGTCAAAAGCTCGGAAAAGTTGTGAGCCAGTGGTCCACTTTAGAGAGTGGACCACTAGCTGCCTGGGAAGTGTCCGAAACAGGGTCAAAAGCCCGGAAAAGATGCGAGCCAGTGGTCCACTCTGGCGAGTGGACCACTAGCTCCCCGGGAAGTGTCTGAAACAGGGTCAAAAGCCTGGAAAAGGCGTGAGCCAGTGGTCCACTCTGGCGAGTGGACCACTAGCTATCTGGTAAGAGGCCGAAACTGGGGCAGAAGCTAGGAAAAGGTGCGAGCCAGTGGTCCACTTTGGAGAGTGGACCACTAGCTGCCTGGAAGGGGCAGAAACCT
>ERZ772999.320-NODE-320-length-30688-cov-7.017530_pt1 | contig 30688 bp, 28 predicted proteins | sample MGYA00511467_ERZ772999 | MGnify/ENA primary metagenome ERZ772999 (study PRJEB29015, sample SAMEA2738064) | human oral metagenome | biome: human oral; feature: human-associated habitat; material: saliva | place: China | collected 2218 ... | reverse complement strand
CCGAACTTGAAAAAATCATCGAGCGTGGTGAAATGCGCGAAAATCTTGAAAAAAATATCGAAGAAGCGCGCGAACTTGCTAGTCTTGAAACTGGTGAACTTGCAGAACTTGCCAAAATTGAAATTGCTGAAAGCGAAGAAAAACTTGCCAATCTAGAGCAGGAACTTTTCGAAATGCTTCTTCCTAAAGATCCGAATGATGAGAAGAACGTGATTGTTGAAATTCGTGCAGGAGCGGGTGGCGATGAAGCTTCCCTTTTTGCGAGCGAACTTTACCGAATGTATTTGCGATATTGTGAGCAAAATGGCTTAAAAACCGAACTTTTGAGCGAATCTGCAAACGATGCTGGCGGCTATAAGGAAGTTGTTTTTGGAGTAAAAGGCGATGCTCCCTACTCAAAATTAAAATTCGAAAGTGGTGTTCATCGAGTTCAGCGTATTCCCGCTACCGAATCTCAAGGTAGAATCCATACTTCAACTGTAACAGTAGCAGTTTTGCCTGAGGCCGAAGAGGCTGATATTGAGATCAATCCGAATGATTTACGAATTGATGTCTATCGTTCGGGTGGTCATGGCGGTCAGAGTGTGAACACAACCGATTCTGCCGTGCGAATTACTCACATTCCAACTGGTATGGTGGTTACAAACCAAGATGAAAAATCACAAGTTAAAAACAAGGAGAAAGCCCTTGGAATTTTGCGTGCGCGCCTACTTCAAGCTAAAATTGATGAAGAAAACGCCAAACTTACCGCCGAACGCCGTAGCCTAATTGGCTCTGGCGACCGCTCCGAAAAGATTCGAACCTACAACTTCCCGCAAGATCGCATCACCGACCACAGGATTGGCTTTTCAAGAAGCAATATTCCAGCCGCAATGAATGGTCAAATTTCAGATATTGTTGAACACTTGCAAGCTGCCGAGCTTGAGTTCTTGGCCGCTAACGCTTCAGAAAATAACTAATTTATGCGAGAAACTATTGAATCTTGGCTGAAAAAATCAGCGCAAAAACTTAGAAATGCTAAAATTGAAAGTTCACAACTTGATGCTGAGCTAATTTTAGCAAATGTTCTAAAAGTTGAACGAACTTTTTTACATGCAAATCCGCAAAAAAAGCTTTCGAAAACTCTGGTTTTTCACGCAAATAACTTTTTAAATAAGCGCCTAAAGAGGATTCCGCTCGCTTATATCTTTCGAGAAAAGGAGTTTTTTGGAAGAACTTTTTTCGTGAACGAAAATGTACTAGTTCCTCGCCCAGAAACTGAAACCTTAATTGAAATTACTAAAAAAATTGCCAAAAAAGGTGATAAAATTTTAGATGTTGGTGCAGGTTCTGGAATAATTCCAATCACTCTAAAAGCTGAGCTTGGCGAAAATATTGATTTTTTTGCGAGCGATATTTCGCTTCAAGCGCTTTCTGCGGCAAATCTAAACGCTATAAAAATCCTTGAAAGCGAAATTGAGCTTTTCGAAAGTGACCTTTTAAGCCAAATACCGTCAGAAATTCTTTCAAAAATAACAATAATTACAGCAAATTTGCCGTATGTTAATAAAGATTGGGTAAATTTAGAAAAGAATAATGAGCTAAATTATGAACCACAAATTGCACTTTATGCTCAGAAAAATGGATTAGAGACAATTTTTAATTTAATTTTTCAAGCTCAAGATTTACCAAAATTGCAAAAAATTATTCTTGAAGCTGATCCTTCTCAATTTGAGGAAATCGAAAATTATGCCAAAAAATGTGGTTTTTCAAAAACTTATTCAGAAAATTACACAATTGTTTTCGAAAAAATAACCCAAATAGGTTTATGACATTCAGCAGTCTAAATAATCTGAGTTCACACATTTTATAAATACAATAAAGACGACTGCCTTGGTCGTCTTTATTATCCGTAAGTGGATTCTATATAATCTATCTTGTCCTTATTTAGAATGTTGTCCGACTTTAATTCTATTGCTAATAGCCATGCTTGTTCAAAATATTTTCTAAATACCCTACTAATTACTTTCCTTTCAAAGAATATAGGTGAGGTACATAAGATAATGAAACAAAAATAGCCTCTTCATTGTCAATTATTACAAATTGAATCTTTGGGAATTTTGTTTTTTCCTCCTTATTGTCAAAGCATCTGCACTAATAAACGGAACCGTAGTTTATATGGTCAAGCACATTTTGTCAATATTACGCTCATAGCTAAAAGTAAATATTTCTTTATATTCTCTTATATCTTTTTTATGATTACAAAATTTTCTGATTTCCTTACCAATCTGATTGCTTTCATGCTTTTTCTTGGCCTCATTTCTTGGCATAGGATTTATTGCTGTAAAATCTTGCTAGTTAAGGTCATAAACAGTTTCCTTAGCCTGAAATATTCGTTTAGTAATGTAATTATCAACTTCACTAATGTTTTTAAAAAATTTAACGCTCCCAGAATACCCTACGATACTATTTGTCTCCTTAGATAGCAGCTCCTCTATTTTTTCCAATTTATCCCTATTTTCTCAAACTGGTAAAGGATTAAAATAGTAGATACTTAGATAAAAAGAACAGAGGAGACGGCAGAGTATTTCACCTCTATATCAGGCAGTAATTTAAGCATGAAATTACTTACCATATCATAAACCATTATTATGGAAATTTCAAAAATAGTAATATACCCTACTAAAAATTCTATGATTTTTCTATTTTTTTACAATTCACCCCAACTATATTTGTTAGATAAAGATAAACTATAGCTTATTTGCGAAAAAATCAACAAAAAGATTAGCCATATATTCCCATTTACCGTCTTGAGTATATCCATGGTCACAATTTTCAATCAATATTAACTCGACATCAATTGAAGAAGCTAGTAATTATGATTGTAGCAATTGGGATTGCCGAAAAGGAACAATCTCATCATTCAACCCATGTTGTTATAAGGCAAGAAGAGGATATATCTGAAGAATCTCTATAGATATTATATTTCATTGGATTATACAAAACGTTTATATTGTATCCATTTTCAGGGCAGTAGCCTGATGTCTTCCAATTTGTTGCCGCTTCCTCGGAAATCTCATTCAAATAAGCGTCCGGAAGGAAAGTGCACGGTGACTTGAAGCCTTGCGCTTTTACGTTTCGAAATTCTCTTGAAGCAATAACGACACTTGAACCAAAACTAGAAGAAAATACACCTATTCTGTCAGTATCTACTGCATCTATCTCGTCAATTAGTTTAATAACAGCTTTGAAATCGTCAATCCCTTTTTCTAAAGTCAATTCCTTTCTACTACCTTCACTGTCTCCTAATCCAGAAAAGTCAAAGGTTAGAGAAGCTATCCCTTTTTCGCTCAATAGTGGGGGGATTTTTGTCCAACTCAAACTCTTGGAACCGCTAGGTCCATCCCCCGTAAGCATAATAACTAGCGGAAATTTGGTTTTCGTTTCCCTCGTTATTTTGCGGAAGAAAAAAATGAGCACATAGCTTTTCTCCCTTTCTGTTTTTTTGCGTATTTTTCTATTACTTTCATCTTTAACTCCTGTTATAAATTTTAGGTAAATATCTAGTGTCCTCTATATTTTTTTAGTAAAATCTATCCCCTCATTAAAGTAAGCCTAGCTAAAAGAGGCTATTTTTATTTATGATATTCTTCAAGAGTTACGCGAGTGGATTTTTCTCTACCATCTCGAATATAAGAAATTTCAACAGTATCACCAACCGACTTTTCGCCGATTAAGGAACTAACGCTGGAATTTTTAGAAACCTCAACACCATCAATTTTTGTGATTATATTTCCATCCTTTAAACCAGCTTTTTGCGCAGGGCTACCATAGACAATAGCATTGCCTTTTCTTGACTTAACTAAAGCACCTTTCGAAACATCAAGATTGTATTTTTTTCTAATTTGTGGATTAATTGACATATAACTCGCTCCAAGATAAGCTCGTTTCGGCTCCTTACCTTCACTAATAGACTTTAAGATACCTTTTACTGAAGAAATCGGTATTGCGAAACCAATACTTTGAGCTTTAGAGGCGACCGCAGTATTAATTCCAATCACCTGCCCTTGCGCATTCACTAAAGGACCTCCAGAATTTCCGCTATTAATTGCCGCATCTGTTTGAATCATATCGGTCAAAACTTCTCTCGAAGAACCGTCTTCGCTAGAAGCCTCAACCGTACGACCAATTCCAGAAATAATACCACTCGTGACAGTACCATCATATTCGCCTAAAGCATTTCCGATCGCAATCACTTGCTGTCCGATATTTATTTTCTTTGAGTCTCCAAGTTCGGCGGCTTTCAATCCTTTTGCGTTCGAAATCTTTAAAATCGCAATATCGATCATTGGGTCAACCATAACCACTCTAACGCTTTCATAAGAATCGCCGCTATTAGTAATAACTAAAATTTCAGAAGATTTTTCAATAACGTGCTTGTTCGTTAAGATATAGCCATTTTCACTAATAATAATTCCCGTTCCTGCGCTTGCAGAATCTTCTGTTGAATAAAAGAATCTTGAACTTTTTTGATTTTTGCTAACAATAGAAACAACACTTTGCGAAACTCTATTTGCAACCGACTCAATCGAATTAGAATCCATTTGATTCGCAAAATTTGAAGCTTTATCGCTTGCCGAAAAGTTGAAGTTTGCAGACCCGGTTTTGTTCTTATTAAAATTACTTTTTGATATAATTTGAGCTAAAATAATTATACAAAATACAACTACCACCATAATTATGGCTATTAAAAATTGACTTTTTGGCTTTTTAAAATATTTTCGAAAATTCATACCTTAACCTTTCGCAACTGGGATTGAAGAAAAGAATAACAATAAAGTCAAGATGAGAATTGTTGCAAAAATCACCTCTGGTAGAAATTCTTTTCGTTCCCTTTCTTTATCTTTATCTGAAACAATCACATTAAACCCAATGAAACTTAAAACTGTTAAAATAATTGCAGCCTGAGGAATTACAAAATTAAAGTATGGCGCAAAGTTAATGCGATAACCAATCACCAAAAAGTTAAAAATCCAAGCAAATTCAGCAACAATTAGACCCCAAAAAAGACTGAAAATCTCAATATTTAAATCTGCATAAGACGAAATAATATGCCGAATTGTTGAATATCCAAGCAAGAATGCCAAGATAAAAATTAAAGCTTCGTTCCAGCCGTAAGTAATTGAATATAAAGCTGAAAACCCAAAGAATACGGTGAAAAGAGCTTGAACCTGTACGAATAATTCTTTTGAGCTTGGTTTGATAATTGTTAACCAAAATATATATAAAGCCAATAGTAGCCCTTGCGAAAAGATATAGTCTATACCTGTCGAGAACATTAAAATAACTATGCTTAACGAAAAAATTAAATCAACAAGATTTGATTTTACGTTTGCAAGCCAAAATCTTGGCCGAACAGCAAAAGTTCGCCATTTACTCACAAAAACCAATAGAATTGCAATCCAAGGAGTTTTAGTAATGTAAATGGAGAGCCAAACAATAACCGCCAAAACAATATTTAAAAAAATATGCGCAATATTTCCCCAAAAAGAATGTTTTTTCGAAATTCTAATAAAATCCATACCTTCTCTATTATATCACACAATTTTAAAAATAACCATAATTGAAAATCTTTAAAAATCATGCTAAAATATAAAAATGAAGAGTAATTTTTGGCAACGGCATCCTCGAATAGCCGACACTTTTGGGATTTTTGTTTTCTTTTTTTGTGTAACTTTAGGAACAATATTTATTAATACTTTTATTTTTCAAAGCTTCACAATTGTTGGCTCGAGTATGGAACCAACTTTCAAAGACGGCGATAAAGCCATTATAAATCGCCTACCTTTAACTTGGGCAAATTTTACGAACACAAAATTTGTACCAAAACGTGGTGAGATTATTGTTTTCGAAAACCCACAGTTTATCGACGGGATGAAAGATCAATATATTATTAAACGCGTGATCGCCTTTGCTGGTGAAAAAGTAAAGGTCGAAAAAGGAAAATTGACAGTTTACAACGATAAACATCCTAACGGTTTCAGCCCAGATGATAATTTTAATAATGAACCAAAAAAGTATACAAGTCATGACGGAGAATGGACTGTTCCAGAAAATGAAATATTCGTTTCGGGTGATAATCGCGAAGGAAATAATTCATATGATTCCCGAAGCGGCCTTGGCACTGTTCCGCTGTATAAAATTGTTGGTCCTGTTGCCTTTCGAATCTTTCCTTTTAATAAAATTCGCAATTTTGAATATTCACAAAACTATTAAAATATAAAAATAACCCTTTTAACGGGGTTATTTTTATTTTGAAAGAATTTCCTCAAGTCTCTTTAATTCTTCTTCGCTTTTAAATTTAATGACGATCTTTCCTGAGCCTCTTGCAGAAGTTTTAATATCCACATCTGCACTCAGCTTTTTCGAAATATGTTTAACTGTTTTTTCGAAAGGATTGTTCACTTTTTTAGGTTCAACTTTTTTAGACTCTTCAATCTGTTTTTTATAATTCACCAAGAATTGTTCAATTTTACGTGAGCTCCAATTTTCTTCAATAATTTTTGGTAGAATTTTCTTGATAGTTTCCTCATCAATCTTTAAAAGTGGGCGTGCTTGGCCTTCTTTCAAATCGCCAGAAACAATATAATCTTTAACAATTTGTGGAAGTTTTAATAAACGCAAAGTATTCAAAACTGCACTTTCGCTCCTTCCGCCAACACGTTCGCCAATTTCCTTTGCCGTTAAATTAAATTGTTCACGAAGCTTTGAATAAGCTTCAGCCATCTCAAGAACATTTAAATTATCGCGCTGAATATTTTCGATCAAACTTAATTCAAGGCGGTTTTGGTCAGAAAGCTCGCGAACAACCGCAGGAACCTTTTCTAGCCCCACGAGCTTTGAGGCGCGATAACGCCTCTCACCAGCAACAATTAAAAACTTCGAGCTTTTTCGAACAACTACAATTGGCTGTAAAACACCATGAATTCTAATTGAGTTTGCGAGTTCTTCAAGCTTTCCTTTATTGAAGTGCCGGCGAGGTTGCTCTGGATCAGGCGAAATATCACTAATTTTTAGCTCTTTTAGTTGGCTTTTGTCATATTCTAAACCTAACTCTGAATCGATTTTTTCATCAATGATCATCTCAGTTGGAATCAAAGAAGAGAATCCACGACCAAGTCCTTTTTTTGCCATTATTTGCCCCCTTCTATACGCTGAATAATCTCTTTCGAAACTGCTCTATAAGCACGAGCACCCTTGCTGAATCTATCATAAACACCGATAGGAACACCGTGGCTTGGAGCTTCTGCAAGGCGAATATTCCGCGGAATTGCATTCGAAAAAATCTTATCTGGAAAGAATTTTTTAATTTCTTCGAGAACTTGCCCGCCCAAAGTTGTGCGAGAATCCACCATTGTTGGTAGAACTCCAAGAAGCTCGAGGTTTGGATTCATCCCCTTTTTTACAAGTTTCATACTTTCAAGAAGCTGACCAAGGCCTTCCATCGCGTAAAATTCAGCCTGAACTGGTAGGATTAAATAATCACTTGCAATAAAACCATTCACGGTCAATAAGCTCAAACTTGGTGGAGAATCTAAAATAACATAGTCAAAATCGGCTTCGACAGATTTTAAAGCATCTTTCAATCGAGTAAATCGACCTTTTGCTGACGCAAGCTCAACTTCGGCATTAGCTAAAATCGGTGTGCTTGGTGCAATTTTTAATTTCGAAAATTCTGTTTCAATAATAATTTCACCTAATTGTTTTTCGCCAGAAACTACATCCGCCATAGTAAAATCAAGATTATTCTTGTCAATACCGAGACCGCTAGTTGCATTTCCTTGTGGGTCAAAATCAACAAGAAGTGTTCGAAAACCTCGCTTTGCAATAAAATAAGCAATATTTATAGCGCTGGTTGTTTTACCAACCCCCCCTTTTTGATTGGTTATCGAAATCACCTTCATAATATTCATATTATATCACAAACCTTTAGCACTTTCAACTTTATTTTAATCTTGATTTTTGGAATTTTGTATGTTAAAATAATAAAGATATTAAATTTAATGAGGATTTTATGAAAAAAGCAGTCATAAAAGTTGGCGGTAAACAATTTATCGTTAGCGAAAAAGAGACCCTTCTGGTGGACCTCCTCCCGCAAGGAACAAAAGAGCTCGAACTTGATGCTTTGATGCTTATTAATGGCGACAAAGTGGAAGTTGGAACTCCTGTTGTGAAAGGCGTGAAAGTTTCCGCTAAAGTTGTTGACGAACTTGTTAAGGGCGAAAAAATCCGTGTGATCCGTTACAAGGCTAAAAAACGCGTTCACAAAGAAAACGGACATCGTCAAAAATACACTAAAATTGAAATTGCTTCAATTAAATAATTAAAAGGCGGCCAGCCATTTAAAAACTAGCTCTCTACTCAAGGGCTAGTTTTTTGTTCATAGATTTGACTATATATTAGAGTTGATGTATTTAATGAAACACTTAATATTTAAATTGTGCGACATAATTATTTTACTAACTTTTTAAACCCATATCCAGTAAAACCAAAAAAATAAACCCCGCTCATGCGAGGTTTATTCAGTTTTCGAAACTATTTTTTCTCTACTTTTTCAGATTTTTTAGCTTCATGAGTTTTTGTCGTTTCAGATTCAACAACTTCATTTGCTTTTTTCGTAAATTCAGCAGTTGCTTTTTTCATTTCTTCACGACTTCGGTACCAGTAAGCTACGGCACCAGTAATCGCCATAATCGCAATCACCATCATTGCAGCCTCAGCAGGACCAGTATGTGGTAGTTCACTTGGAACTTCAGCACATTTTGGATCATTAGCTGCAAGGTTTTCAAGACCCGTAATTTTACATTTATCGTTACAATTTGGGTCATTCTTCTTTAAGTTTCCTTTTCCAGGAATTTCACAAAATTCTTTACGTTCTTGTGGTGTACAATTTTTTTGCACAGTTACAGTTGCTTTATCAGACTTTCCGCCGTTTTCAGTTAAAACTTGAGCCGTATTTGTGATTGTATTGTTTCCACAAATTAATTTCGAAGCATCAATTTTTGCACGAAAGGTTAGCGTTGCAGAACCGCCAAACGAGTAATTTCCGATATTAACTCCAGATTTTACAACGTTATCACTCAAGATTTTACCAGCAGCATCTGATGGAGTTGTAATTCGAACTGTTCCAGGAACAAGAACTAATCCAGCAGGAAGTAAATCTTTAATATTTACATTATTTTGTGAAATTGTTCCAGTGTTCTTATAAGTGATTTTAAACTCAACTTCATCATTTAAACCAACATTTTGATTTTTTGCAAAGTTATTTGCACCAGCTTTCGAAACTGTTTTAGTTGTTTCGAAATCTGCATAATCTGCTTTGAATCGATAAGTTATAACACCTGAATATTGGTCACAGCCAGGAAGCATTCCGTTTAAGCTATCATAACCAAGGTTCGTACCAGAACCAAATAGATTTCCCCCATTCAAGATTTGACCATTTACTGCACCTTTTGTTGTAATTTTAGCTGATCCTTGAATATATCTCAAAGCGACATCTCGCGAAGGAGAACGCAAAACAGCTTGGTCCCAAACTTTTTGTGGTCGGGCGTTTCGAGCGGTAATTTCTGCCCGCACTAGACCTTCTTTACCTTTCGCAATCGTTGAAGGAACAATTGTGTTAAGTTTTGCGTCTAAAGCAATTCCACGATAGCTATTCTCTTTTGAATTTAAAGAACTTTTCGCATTGTTATGATAATAGATATAAACTTCATATTCTCGACCAGGTACGATATCAATACTATCAACAAAATTTCCCACACCAGCTTGACGAACTCGAACGAAATTTCGTTCATCTCCAACGGTTGGATTATTTGTAATAGAGTTAAATGTTACATAGTCGGCAGGGTTTTCGGCAGTGAAAGTTTGTCTTTCTGGACCATAAGCGAAAGCGCTTCCGCCTAAAGCTACCGCCCCGATGAGGGCTGCGAATGCCGCAACCCCCAAAGTTTGTAATTTATTTTTTACTAACATTTCTTACCTTTTTTTATTTTATTGTTGTGTATTATTTTGATTTGTAGCAGCTGAAGAGCCATATGTTTGGTTATAATTTTGTTGAGCTGCCCAAACATCGTTATAATTCACAGTTTCACCACCAATATTTACAGTTTTGTTCTGTGCTTGTTCAGCTTCGCGAGCCTTAGCTTCAGCTTCAGCCTGTGCTTGTCTAGCTTGTTCCGCAGCTTGCGCTCGAGCTTCTGCAGTAGTTTCACCAGTATATTCAGCTGGTTGCTCACCTATTTTTGAAACATCTATAGATTCATCAACACCTTCAGCCTTTATTTTATCAGTTGCTGTTCCAGGAGTTACTTCAGGTTTTATATTATTGTCCCTTTCCTCCTGAGAAGCCTCACCTATCAATTCACCTTTATCCATTTTAGTAACCGCATTATCTATATTATAGATAGACTGATCGGTCTTAAATTTGGTATCATCATGTTTTTCAGGTGGAGTTTCTGGAGTTGGAGGTGTCTCTGGTGGAGTCTCGGGTGGAGTTTTTGGAGGTATCTCTGGTGGAGTAGGTGGAGTTTCAGGAGGGGTTTCTGGTATAGGTGCTGGTGGTTTTTCAGTATCTGGAGCGGGTGGAGTATAAGTTTCTTCAAATGGAATTTTTGGAGTTGTCCAAGTGTTTGGAACTTCCGCAATTTTCTTCATAACCATTTGCTTACACTGATCCCGAATCAAAATTTGTTGCCCATTCTTCAATTCAACCACACGAGCCGTTCCGCCAAACGCACCTTCGGCATGAGCATAGTCTTTATTAGAATTCACAAATAGCGAGTAATAATCACCATCCAAAGTTTGATTTCCAACAACTTTAGCACCTTCCATATATTTCGAATATGCATCATTCAATTTCTTGAAAGCCGTCTGATCGCCATCTCGAGCAGCATCAACCAAAGCATCAACCTCATTATTCGAAATTCCAAGTAGATTCTGAGCAGATTCGGCATCATTCACGAAGAATTGTCCCATATATTCAATATCATCTTCGTTGTGCGATTTAATCATTTTCTTTTGATATTCTTCATCCGAAAGTTTTGAAGTATCCGTTCCGATAGAATATTTGTTCTCTTTTTGATCGATCTTATTATAATCGTCATTTTCAGAGTCATATTTACCATTGTTAAAGTTCTTTTCGCTCTCAATTACAGAGCCATCACTATTGAAGTTTGCGGCTTCATTTAGACTGTCTGCATGAACAGTACCAGAGAAAGTTTGCTCAGTTTGAGGAGAATTGTCACTCGACTTAAGACCTTCTGAAGCTTGTCTTCCAACTCCGAAAATCGTCATACCAAGCATTCCCAGTGTGCTCCATTTCATAACTTTACTTCCAATGAATTTTTTAACTCTCTGGAATCTACCTGCTTTTTCTTCAATATTCGAATCAGTATCAATTGAAGAATTAGCCTTATTGAGTTCTCGCTCTTGGCCGCCAACTGCAAGGCTAGTTTCTAGCATTCGTTCAAGCATCGCTTCATTCTCGGGAGTTAATTCATCTTTTTGAATCAACTCCGAACGAACTTGTCGGCGAAATCGCGCTAGTTCTTCGGCGCTTGCACCTTTTAAAAACAGTTCATGGAATTGCTTCTCGGCATATGAAAGTTCAGCTGCTTCTGGTTTTTGATTTTCTGCATTATTACCGTTATTTAATGCTTCGTTTTTTGCACCATCATCTGGATTTGATTTTTCAGCTTCAGGTTTTGCCATTGCTTTTTCCCAAATTGTATCAAGAACTTTTTGGCGGAATCCTTCAGCCTCACTGGCTTTTCGAAAATCCCACTGAGCTTGGTCGTGCCAATCTTTCACCGCAACAGCACCTTCACCTTTCGAAAACTCATTTGAAAGTTGGATTAACTCTTGCTGAAACTTCGCCTTAGCTTCTTCACTCGTAGCGCTCTGCATTCGACGAACAAGCAAATCCATTTTTTGAATTTCATCGCTCGATTTTACTGCCTGTGCAAACTCTTCCTGCGAAAGAATTGATGATTCATAAGGTTCTTCTTCAATCTGATTCTCGCCCGTTTCCATTTGTCGGTAATGTTCGTCGCGCTCCATTATTTCATTAAAAGCAACTTCATCGCCTTTATAAATCGCATCGCGAACAGATTTATCGAATTTTCTCGCACCTTTTGCAAGGTCTATTTCGCGCTTTTTTGCGGCATCAGCTTCAGCTTTAGCTTGTTTCTGATGGTCTAACTCTTCTTGTGAAGTATCCCAAGGGCCGTAAATATCTTCGAAAGACTTGTTTGGGTCTGGCGCAGAATTAAAATTTTTCCCGTTTTTCATTTCTGTCCTTGTTTATTTTTAATTTATTTTACTACCGTATTTTACCACAAGCATATTAAAAAGTCAACACTTTTTAAAAAGAAAATCGATATTTCTACCGATCTTCTTTTTACTGAATAATTAAGCTGCGATTTTTCCAGAAATTGCTCGAATAATGTTCGAAAAACGTTTCCCCGCTGAGATTTCTCGAGGAATAGACTTTATTGTACTAATTTCTTGAACGAGTTCTTCTTGTGTTTTAAACTGATTTTCACGCAAGCTGAATTCGTCTTCACGACCTTCGCAAGTTGCGAAGCCTGCGTAATAACCTTTGAAATATATAATATTCGAGCTTAGGGTTTCATCATCTCGCAAGAAAAAACTACTGCTTTCGCGGTTAGCATATCGTTCAGCTAGCGCATAAATATTGTTCAAGTTTTCAAGAGCTTCATTTTTCGAACTCTCTCGAGATTCTTCAATTTCTGTTTGCTGTTCTGAACTTAAACTTTCAGGAGAATCTAATTTAAAATCTTGAAATTCTTCAGAGCTACCCTTTCGTTCAAGAGATTTTTTATCTTGCTCGTTAGTATTGTAATCGTTTATCGTAAAATTTTCCATTTTTGCCTTTTGATTTTTTATGTTTTTTGTTTAAAAAATAACTTATGCTCGTATTATAGCATAAGTTATTTTAATTGTCAATATTCTGATTAAGCTTTTTTGAGTGAAATTTTTACTTCTGAACCTTCAACTTTTACAATCTGAACAAAATCAAGTTCATCTTCTGAAATTTCGGCCTTTGTAGCCAAAACTTCTTTCGAAATTTCTTGTTCAAATTTCTTGAACGCATCGAGAACTTCAGCATTTTCAGATGTAAAGTTAAGCTCAATTCGATCATCAACGTTTAGACCAGCTTTTTTGCGCGCGGCCTGAATGTGGCGAATAATCTCACGCATTAAGCCTTCCGCACGGAGTTCAGGAGTTAGCTCAAAGTCAAATTCAACACCCTCAACGCCAAACTCAACATTTTTAACGTTTAATTCTTCCATTAAAATTGGCGTAAAATCAAAAGATTTTGCATTTTGCGGAACTTTTACGCTAGCTAACGGTTGGCGAATTTTTACGCCATTTTTTGCTCGAAGCGCAAGAGCTTCATTCACGTAGCCACGAACTTCAGCCATTTCAACAAGTAAGTTCTCATCAATCTCGCCTGCTTCTGGCCAATCTTTCAAATGAATTGAGCCATCACCAACCATTTTACCCCAAAGTTCTTCTGCTAAGAAAGGCACAAATGGCGCAAGAATCAGCGCGAGATAGCTCAAAATATAATGGAGCGTTTGATAGGCCTGAAGTTTATCGGCACCATTTTCACTCTTCCAGAAACGACGGCGCGAACGGCGTACAAACCAGTTTGAAGCGTCATCGAGAAACGGCAAAACATCTTCAAGAGCACGCGGAATATTATACACATTCATATTTTCAGTAATTTCGTTTCGAAGTTCATGAACACGGCTCACGATCCATTTATCAAGTGGGTTTTCAAGATTTTTCGAAGGGTCTTTAAGTTCACCGTTAAATTCCCAACCATCAACACTCGCATACATCGTGAAGAAATCATACATGTTCCAGATCATTGAAAGTTTGCGCGCAACATCTGAAACGTCCTTATCGTGAAGCGCAAAATCTTCACCATTCAAAAGTGGGCTCGTTAGCAACAAGAATCGCAAACTGTCGGCTGAATATTGATCCATTAGCTCGTTTGGATCGGTATAATTACCAAGTGATTTGCTCATTTTTCGGCCATCATTTCCGGCAACAACACCGGTTGTGATCACGTTTTTGAAGGCATTTTTACCGAACAAAGCAGTGTTTACAGCATGAACATAATAGAACCACGCGCGAACCTGGCCGATATATTCAACAATAAAATCACCTGGGAAATTCTTTTCGAACTTTTCTTTGTTTTCGAAAGGATAATGAAACTGCGCAAATGGCATTGAACCACTTTCAAACCAACAGTCAAGTACTTTGTCAATTCGAGTGTATTTTTCGCCATCAATTTCAAAAGTGATATCATCAACCCAAGGTCGGTGATAATCTTTAAGTTCCACGCCACTCAACTCTTTAAGCTCAGCATAAGAACCAACCACGCGGATCTTGCCACTTTCGGATTTCCAAACTGGCATTGCCGTTGCCCAAAAACGATCGCGCGATAAATTCCAATCTGGTGCAGCTTCAAGATTTTTTTCGAAACGGCCGTGCTTCAAATGAGCTGGGAACCAATTGATATTTTCATTCTGCTCGAGCATTAATTCTTTTTGACCTTGAATATCAAAGAACCAGCTCGGGTGGGCTCGATACATTAAGCGCTGACCAGTGCGCGGATTGTGTGGATACTCGTGACGAATATAATCGATTTTCCAAACTACACCGCGCTCTTTCAAAATTTTAGCTAGTAGCTTATTGAATTCCCACACATCTTCACCAGCAAATTCACCATTAATATATTTACCGTATTCATCCAAAACGTGAAAAACTGGAATTCCATATTTTTTACCAAAGTTAAAGTCTTCTTCACCATATGCTGGCGCAGAGTGAACAATTCCCGTTCCGCTTTCAAGAGAAACATAATCTGCACCCCAAACTTTATAAGCATTCTCTTCACTTTCACCAGAATATTTCGAATCTTCGAAAAGTGGTTCGTAGTTCAAACCAACTAATTCCGCACCATCAATCAAATTTACAATTTCGAAAGGAATCGGTTGCTTTTTCTCATCAACAAAAACTTTTTCGAGCAAATCTTTTGCCAAAATGAAGAATTCATCGCCAACTTTTACTTTTGCGTAGGTAATTTCAGGATTAACGAATAACCCCATATTTGCCGGCAAAGTCCAAGGAGTTGTTGTCCAAGCGAGCATTGCAGTTTTATCTTTTGAGCCTTCTGCGTCTTCGAAATCTTTTAACCAGAATTTTACAAAAACGCTTGGGTCGGTTACGGTTTTATAGGCATCGTTATCCATTGTGACTTCGCTTTTCGAAAGCGGAGTTGCCCACGCCGTATCATACATCAAAACACGTTCACCTTCGTAAATTTTACCCTTTTCATAAAGAGTTTTAAACGCCCACCAAACACTTTCCATGAAATCTTTATCCATCGTTTTGTAAGCATTTTTAAATTCAACCCAACGGCCAATGCGATCAATCGTATTTTCCCAAAGTGCTGCATTCGAAACCATGCTTTCGCGCGCAGTTGTGATATATTCGGCAAGTGAAATTTTTTCACCAACTTCGTGCCGAGAAGTAATACCGAGTTTCTTTTCGACAAAATTTTCTGCCGGCAAACCGTGCGTATCCCAACCCCAACGGCGTTCAACTCGCTTACCTTTCATTGTTTGATAGCGTGGAACAGCATCTTTTACAATTGAGCTAAGAAGAGTTCCGTGATGCGGCACACCAGTAATGAATGGAGGGCCGTCATAAAACACGAAGGTGTTATCTTCGCTACGGTTTTCAACTGATTGCTCGAAAGTTTTTTCTGCTTTCCAGCGCGCCAAAACATCGGCTTCGTATTCTTTTGCTCGTCTTCTTGAATTTGCTTGAAATTTCATTTCTCCTCCTTATTTTTATAAATATTTTCATTTGCTGCAGATATTAGTGCGATGTCCATAATAAACATAATAAATACAGATGCTCCACTAATTATTTTTAAAAACCATCCCGCAAGATCACTTCCAGCAATAGTAGAGCTAAACCAAATTATAGATAGATATGTAAGTATGCCAATAATTATAGCTAAAATCACATACGCCACGAGTGAACCTATATCTAGCTTTCGGGTATATTTATCTCTCAACTTTCTTGTTTCGTATTTCAATATTACTCTCATGTTATCTTTAGACTCATCACTTAGATCCCCATAAGTTGCTACTAGTTTCGAAATATTATCAATCTGCTTGTTCTTCCTATCAAATAGCCCAAGTTGCTTCAAAATAGCAACTATTGAAGTTGCGAATCCTATCGCAACAGAAATCCACTCTATGGGAATATTCATACTAAAACTCCTCTCCTAAATTAAAATCACCTCTTTTAGATTCGAGAACCAAGCAAGCTCGGCGATACCATCTCGATTCCAAAAGAAGTGATTCTTTTAGCCCTTAATTTTAGCTTTCACGGAGCTTTCCCGCCCAGTTCTAATCAGTTTTTTGAAACCTTTCTTCTGGGAGCTTCGCGGTTGATAGCCGCTCATTCATCAAAATAAAACGCTTTTATGATTTTATTTTATCAAAATTTAAAGATATTTTCAAGCTTTTAAGTGTTTTATTTATTACTATCCTTCGGACAGCTAAGTAAAGCCGACACGACACTATTATTTACCACTTTTAGAAATTTCCAACATTTCATCTGTGAACTTTTTAATGCCTTAGACTGCGATTGTCACCTGTAAACCTTCCGAGTATCTCACCTTTAAAGCTTAATTAGTTGCCATATCCCTTAATAATTTAGAATATGACATAATTACAGATGGACATAATAAAAATAGTGTAATATTTACACTATTTTAAACTTTGAGAAACAAGAGATGGTATGGAAGATATAGAAAAATACACAATAATAGCTCCTATAATGGTGATTAGGAATTGAGTAACAACAATAAATGTTATAACATTAACATTAGCTTGAATGTTTCGTTGAATTTTGTATTGAGCTTCTAAATAGTCTTTTTTCAGTAAATTCACTTTCTTCTTGCATGAACAACTCCATTAAATTTCTATATTTTGAATCATCAGTATAAGATATAATTATACGTGATTTTCTGAAATAATAGTAAGGGATCTGTAGGGCAATAAAGAAAAGCCAAACAAATGAAGAACTGTTTTTTTGTGAATTATACATAAAAAACATAAGTATAAAAAAGAAAGATAGCCATAAAACATATTTTCGCATTTTAGAAATTTCTTGGCGTATATCGTGCTTAAGTCGTTGTCTTAAAAGATTTCTCGTTTCAATGGCTAAAGCTTCTTTTTGGGTGTTTTCTTAATATACATCTGAAGCTTTTTGCTGAATTTCTCTTGAAGCAAAGCTTTTATTTTCTTCAATCTCAATATTACTATTTAGTGGCTCTATTGTTTTCTTATCCATAATCTTATTATATATTAAGGATAAGCTTATTTCAATAAATGTTATAGTTCCCTAACAATTTAGAATATGATATAATAAAGCCCTGCGATAATCTCGAGCTGATCGTGTTATAGTTCCCTAACAATTTAGAATATGATATAATTCTGTAATATGTTATAATTGAATAGTAATAGTTATAGTTCCCTAACAATTTAGAATATGATATAATAAATCCTAAATAAACCTGATGTGTCTCAAAGTTATAGTTCCCTAACAATTTAGAATATGATATAATGAATTAGCTTTTGAATTAGGTAATTATAAAGTTATAGTTCCCTAACAATTTAGAATATGATATAATACAAAAAAGTTTTTTATGCTTTAAGCGTTAGTTATAGTTCCCTAACAATTTAGAATATGATATAATACATTGAACAATTGAATGATTTAGAAGAAGGTTATAGTTCCCTAACAATTTAGAATATGATATAATATGTAGGTAAAGTCAGCGTCAGAATAGTAAGTTATAGTTCCCTAACAATTTAGAATATGATATAATTTTTAAGTTTATATTGATGACTAAACCGCAGTTATAGTTCCCTAACAATTTAGAATATGATATAATCAATCTGGTATAACTATCAACGGCAACTCTGTTATAGTTCCCTAACAATTTAGAATATGATATAATCAATCATCCGAATTGCGCAGAAAGCTCGAGGTTATAGTTCCCTAACAATTTAGAATATGATATAATTAGGAAGTCCTACGAGTTTATCACTTAACAGTTATAGTTCCCTAACAATTTAGAATATGATATAATTTTTATCAAAATTAAACATTGATTTTAAAGGTTATAGTTCCCTAACAATTTAGAATATGATATAATTCTTCGTTTTGTCTTTAATAGGGGCTATTGTTATAGTTCCCTAACAATTTAGAATATGATATAATGGAGAAGATTTTATACAAGAACTTTCATTAGTTATAGTTCCCTAACAATTTAGAATATGATATAATGATTTCATCACGTGTAAATTCTCTTGATGAGTTATAGTTCCCTAACAATTTAGAATATGATATAATTACACAGACTGTTGCGATAAGCATATTTGTGTTATAGTTCCCTAACAATTTAGAATATGATATAATGTAAAGTATCGTACATATTACGTAATTTTTGTTATAGTTCCCTAACAATTTAGAATATGATATAATCGAGGGGGCAGAGACCCCAGACATATAATAGTTATAGTTCCCTAACAATTTAGAATATGATATAATCTCCGTTATTATTTTCTTCACAAACATAAGGTTATAGTTCCCTAACAATTTAGAATATGATATAATCATTAAATACTTTAAAGTCTGGGTTGAAAGGTTATAGTTCCCTAACAATTTAGAATATGATATAATATAAGCCGCAACAGTTCCATCCGTAACTTGGTTATAGTTCCCTAACAATTTAGAATATGATATAATATCTGCATAAGTCATCGTTTAACTCCAACAGTTATAGTTCCCTAACAATTTAGAATATGATATAATAAAACAGATGACAATAAGATTAAAGCCATTGTTATAGTTCCCTAACAATTTAGAATATGATATAATCACCGTCGCATCGAGTATTAAAATCTTTGTGTTATAGTTCCCTAACAATTTAGAATATGATATAATTAAGTTCAAGCAATGAGGCAAGAACAACACGTTATAGTTCCCTAACAATTTAGAATATGATATAATCCAGCCTACATAAACCGAAACACCAGAAGGGTTATAGTTCCCTAACAATTTAGAATATGATATAATTAAGTTCAAGCAAAGATGCGAGAACTACTCGTTATAGTTCCCTAACAATTTAGAATATGATATAATTATAAACACGAGAAGTTCCAGCACTTGTTCGTTATAGTTCCCTAACAATTTAGAATATGATATAATAAAACGAGCGTAAAAGCCTTGTAAATAAGCGTTATAGTTCCCTAACAATTTAGAATATGATATAATACTTACTAAAAACCCCATCTGTTGCGATGGGGTTTTTAGTTTAAAAAAATGAAAGTTGATCGTTTGAAACACACCTTTCCTGCACGGTTTTTTTACCAGCAATCACATACATATTCGTAAATTGATGCTCTGTTAAATAAATCAGACGAATTGAACCAACATCTGGCGCATTTCTCTTAACACGATTCATATGTTTTTCAGCAACATCCCTATTCGGGCAAAGCCTCGTGTAAACACTATACTGCAACATATTAAAACCATCTTTTAGTAAGAAGTTTCGAAAACGTGTTGCCACTCTTCTTTCTTTTTTACTACCCGTAGGTAGATCAAAAAATACCGCTACTCTCATAAATTTATATGCCATCTTTCCTCTTTTTATTTTTATTTTTTGTTTTATTTTTATATTTTTGGTAACTCTAAATTGTTTGAATATTTCTTCGAAATGCAATCAATAAAACTTTCAACCGTAATCTCGATTGCATTTTTAATTGCAAATTTTTTACCCTTAATTTCAACTCGAAATTCCAAAACCTCAAGTAAGATTTGGCGTTCTTCTTTTGAAAGAGCCGAATCTTCTTTTTCGAACCCACGCAAACCAAATTTTTTAAGCACGAATAGATCAATTAGCGGGCGATACGCTTCAATCAGGTCGTCCGCTAGATTAAAGCTATTTAGTTCATTATGATGAAAAATACCTTGCGAAACTACCAGCCCACGAGCCGCCAAATGCCGCGCCAACCCCGTGCGAACAAGTGCATAGCTGTAATTCAACGCCGAATTATACCACATTGGTCGACGACGAGTTGCATCATCAAGAAGCTGTGAAAAGTAGTCGCGTGCGGCTAAAGACTCACGATTAGTGGAATCTCCAGATTTAACTTCATTTGCACATTTTTGAAGATATTCATCATTTAAGCCAAAATATTTTAAAACGTCAGCCTGATTAGAAATTTTTCGAATAATATTATTCTGCCAAATCTGTTTTTTGAGTGGAATCTTCATCTCAATTTGCATGCGAGATGTTTTAGCTTGCCGCGAATGTTGAGAATATGGCAAAACTATGGTTGCAGGAAGATGTTTCTGATCACAAATTACAACGCTCACTGCTCGAGAAGAGAGCTCATTTAACAAATTCGTGGTTAAGTTTACGCAATAATTATCAATTATTAACGAGTCAATATCTTCAATCGGAATCGAAACGTCTTCTTCTTGCGAAATTAAGAGTTGGTTGTTTTTAACACTTAGTCGAGCGGGATTTTCGATAGAAATAATGCGCCACGCCATTAAATCCACCTGTAGTTATCGCCAAGAACGGAGATATCATAGCGTTCTATAAAGGTTATTGTACCGCGACCAATATGTTTAAGCGATAAGTTATCTTTGGATGTTTGATCATGGTTCATTAGGTTTAAGGTTCCATCCGCTATACCGTATTTAACGTAATACCCCTCAACAATCTTATTCCCTGTATAAATCCGCACATAATCATTTGGATACAACGAAAATTGCTTAACAAATCCATTTTCTTCAGTCGCAAAAATCTTACCGTTTTCATCACGGATTTTATTGAAATCGGCTTTTTCTGCCGTGCTTCGCCCATTTGGTGTTGGTAAAATTTCAACTTTTTTAGCATTCAACAGATGCGCATAAATTGGCGAAAAATAGTACTCAAACTCGCCCTTATAATTTTTGCGTTTAAACACATCTAATCGAATCGTGTCACCATTATTAACAAAAGCCTTACCTTTATTAATTAAGAAACCACTTTTTGAATTTTGCGTGTCATAAACCTTAATTGAGCGAACAATATTACCGCAACCACTATTTTTTGTTGGTTTATAAACTGGGTTACTTGGGTCGCCAAAAGCTTTTTCTGGTTTATTATCAAACTCATTTAATCGTGCTTTTAAGATCTCATACAAGGCTGGATCTGTTTCGCGAACTGGCGAATTGTGAAGTGTTTTTAAATCTACATTTATTAATCGAACTCGTTGCTTTCGCGCTATAGCCAGCTTTCCTTTCGAATCTACATATCCTTTAACAATTTTCGGTGAACGAATTGTTTCCTTATTAATATTACCCTTTCCTGAACGTTTTGGCATTCTCGAAACAAAAATAGGCGTCGTTTTGTTTCGAAATTCTTCATCATAATTTTCAAGGCCAATTAGTTCGTTGCGAAGCTCCATTGGTGATTCATAATGAGCGGTTCTTTTTCGAACTTCTTTTCCAAAATCTTTCCACGGCTCAATATCTTCAAAAGTTTGTTCGAAATCTGCTCGACTAAAAATTTCACCCGTTATTTTATCAATAACTTCATCTTCCGCCGAATATTTAAAGAGTTCAAAATATTTGTTCAAGCGTGAAATTTTTTGAATAACACTTTGGTCGATTGCAGCAATTATGCAGGCATCCGTAGCGTGATGAAGGTTGTTTTCTTCGCGATCCTTTGAGCCCACACGCCAAATACGACGCAAATAAGAAGTTATTGAACCATTTGGAACAATCACTCGCTGAGCGGGATTTTCATTCTCAAATTTAGCAAATTTCAAATTCTTACGAAGATATCGGCTTAAGAACTTTGAAATATATCGCGTATCATTTAACGCACGGCTATTCCAATCTTCTTTTGGTGAAACTTTCGCAAGCAATCGTTCTTTCTTTCGAAAAGGAAGATTCATTGAATTTATGCGTGCTTCAAAATCAGCCCATCGGCTTTCATTAGTACCCCAAGCTTCGAAAGGTATTAAATTACCTTTTTGTCGATTTTCTTCAGTGAAAACTAAAACTTTATTCATTAAGCTATCATTTCCACAGCGAGAAAATGGAATAATGTGGTCAATTTCGGCATAATGCTCATTAGAAAATAGATTTTCTAAAACAAGACTTTTTCCAGAATAAACGCATTTTCCATTTTGTTGTTCATAAAGTTTAAACTTGGTAATTTGTAGGCCGGTTGGCGAAAGAACATTAAACTCGTTTTTGAGTCGCTCTTTAATGCTTTCGTTATAACTGGCATTTTCATCTTGAGTTTTTTTAATTTTATTGCGTTCTTTGAAGTTTTTAGCTAAATCACTTGCGGCTTCAATTTTAATTTGATATGGTGCACCGTATTCTCTAATAATGGCGTTTACAACTTTAATAGTCTGCGAAACTGCTCTTTTGACAACAGGATTTGTAATTTGAGCTGATTCTTCTTTTGAAAGTGGAGGAAGCTTATTTTTATCCCCAGAAAGCTGTTGTTTTGTATTATAGCCTACATTTTTTAACGCATCAGAGTATATATTACCTTTCAATAAAAATGGCAAGATTTTTCTAAGCGCCTTAAATGACAAATGGCCAAAACCGCTAACATTAATCATCATCAATGCTTCAACTGCATCTTCGCTTAAATTAAACTTCGAGATCTCTTTTCGCAAATTTTCATCATCTTTATTACATGAAAGAATTTCGCCAAGTTCATCTAGCATTCTATAATTATTGTCACAAACTTTTTGCCAATCTTCTGGAGTGTTTGAAAGAGCAGCTTTAACCTTATGATAAAAAGAAAGTTCACCAAATTTATTTTCTTCACCATTATTTTTGCTATCTTTTTTAATCTCGCCCCGGATCATATTTATTGGAAAGCTAAAGTTTTCATCTTTTTTATAGCCCAAAACTTCACGGATGTGTTGATATTTCAGCACTTTAATATCCTTAGCTTTTTCAATAACTTTTGAAATTTCTTCTTCCGTTAGACCGCGTTCCTCTTTGTTTATCACAACTCTTAAGTGTGATAAGTTTTCCGCCAAACGAAACATCTCAAAACTATAGCTCGCTTTTGGTGCACGAGATTCAGATTTCTCGAGATTACATTTTCCGCGCATTTTCATAATTAATTCACTAGTCATAAATGGACGTTGTGAAAAAATTCCGTTAAAGTTACCTTCCTTCTCATTTCCAAAAAGGAGAAAATTAATCTTTTCATCTGAAAGATTCAAGCCAAATTCTTCCTGAATTTTTAAAATAAGTTTCACCTCATCTTCGAAATTCGCCCGCACGAAAGAATTGCTGTAATCTTCAGCTTTATTCCTTTTGTGAGCTATAAATTTTTCATTCGAATTTAATGCACTAGCAACAGTTTTATACTCTTTGAGTAACTTCTCGTTTTTTGAAATCGCTGAAAGAACTTTCGAATTTTCCTTATCGTTTTCTTCGGCAGATTTTCGATTGCTTTTATATCCACGGCGTTTAGCAATGTGATATAAACCAATAAAGAGTTCCTCGTTCGAGATCTTCTCATTCAACGCCTTTTCTCGAATTTTATATGGATCAAGTTTATTTTCTGGTTTTAAAAGCTCTTCAATTTGCTCTTTAGTTAATAGATTATTATCTCTGAAGAATCTTTTAATAAAATTTAACCGCTGACGGCGACGTTTTAGCCTTCTTCTTGCTGAGCGAGCCGTTCGCCGAGCTTCAGACAGACTTTTACCATCTTTCGGGTTTTCTGGTTTTTCGAAAATCCGAACGCCAACTTTTTCGATTCTTTTATTATCTTCATCGATTATAGCCCAACCAATTGAGGTCGTACCTATATCTAAACCTATTGAGTACTTCATAACTCTATTATAAGATAATAAGTTTTTTTATTCAACATAAAGATAATCCACCCTTTAAGATTTAAGGATGGATTAGAGCTTTGCCTTAGGTTCGGATAATAGAACTCTCAACCGTAGCTGCACAGTGTGAAACTGCCGCTCTTAGTTGCTAAGATTATTATAGAAACCTAACGATTTAGAATATGATACAATCCTTACTTAAGGGACTGTCCTTATACAGTATACATCTAAATAAAATTATTGTCAATACAAAAACACGCTTTTTTTAGCTTAGCGTGCATAATATGTAACTTCATCAATTAACGGTAAAGGTCGCCCGCACCACATCTGTAAAAGTCGGCCATCATCGGCGATTGCTAAGATTGTCGGATATTCAACAATATCATAAGCTTGCAAGAAAAATTGATTCCTACCATCATCTGGGTTTATTTGCTCAATTTCGAGCCCAGTTTGCCTTTTGAAATCATCAATATATCCTCGAACTTCACGGCCATGATCGCTGGCATCTCTATAAACTACTACAATTCTCATTTTCTTCTCTAACCTTCAATAAAATCTCTTCGAAATCTTCAACTGTTTCAAAACCATTAAAAACACTTGCGAAACGAATGTACGCAACTTTATTCATCTCAAATAAGACCGAAAGAACCGTTTCACCAATCTGGTGTGAAGAAACTTTACTTGATTTTTGAAGAAGTTCATTCTCAACACGATTGATAATTTCTTCAACTTGAAGATCAGAAATGAACTTACCAATCGAACGAATAATTGAGCTCTTAAGCTTTTCGCGGCTAAAATCCTCACGACCACCGTGCGACTTCATCACAACAATTCGTGGTTTTTCGATCCGCTCATAGGTGGTGAAACGAGTACCATCTGGCGCAACTCGGCGACGGCGAATGGATTGGCCGTCAACCGGCATTCTACTTTCCAAAACTTTTGTTTCGTCAAGTTTAAATTCCATTAATCTTCCTTTTTATTACGTTTGCGGCGTCGCAAAAATGCAGGAATATCGCTTTCGTCTTTTTCTTCTTCGTCTTGAGCCCAAATATTTTTAGTTTCGATATCACTAGCAAAATCTTCGGCTGAAGTTTTTTCTTCATTATTTAATTCCATATCAATTGCGTTCGAAATTGTATGGTTGATTTCTTGCGCTTCAGCATGTTCGTCTTCGAGATTAAAAGTTTTCGAAACAGCACTTTCGAGCGAATTTATTACAGGTTCATTATAATCACGGTCAAAACCGGTTGCAACAACCGTGATAATCAATTCATCTTCAAGCTCAGGTTTAAGTGTTGCACCAAAAATGATATTTGCATCTGGAGCAACAGCACCAGTAATAATCTCAGCTGCCTCTTGAATCTCGCTCATACTCATATCATAACCACCAGCAACGTTGAATAGAACACCACGTGCGCCATCAATAGAAACCTCAATCATTGGGCTTTCGATAGCTTGTTCGGCGGCTTTTTGAGCACGATTATCACCACTCGCACGGCCAATTCCCATCAAAGCAGAACCAGCATTACTCATAATTGACTTAACATCTGCGAAGTCAAGGTTTATTAATCCATGCTCAGTAATAAGTTCGGAAATACCCTGAACACCTTGTCGAAGAACATCGTCAGCAATTTTAAAAGTTTCAAGAAGTGGTAAATTCCTATCAACAGTTTGAAGAAGACGATCATTTGGGATTGTTATTAAAGTATCAACCGCAGCGGCAAGCTTTTCAATTGCCCAATCAGCATTAGTTTTGCGCTTTGCTCCTTCGAAAGTGAATGGACGTGTTGAAACACCGATAACCAAAATTCCCATTTCACGAGCAACTTCAGCCACAACATGACCAGCGCCAGAACCAGTTCCACCACCAGCGCCAATGGCAATAAATACCATATCGGCGCCATCAAGAGCCTCGCGAATTTCTTCTCGAGATTCAAGAGCGGCGCTCTCACCAACAATCGGATCAGCACCAGCACCTAAACCGTTTGTAGTTTCACGACCAAGGTGGATTTTCTTGTCAGCCTTTGATTTATATAAAGCTTGAGCATCAGTGTTCATCGCAATAAACTCGATGTTGTTCAAACCAACATCTTTCATTCGATTAACGGCGCTTCCACCGGCACCACCGATACCTACAACTTTAATTTTAGCAAAAGTTTGAACTTCATTTGGTATAATTTCTGGCATTTCTTCTCCTTAATCTACTCCCATTATATCACTTTATTGTTTTTTCTTGAATAATTTTGCGAAAAATCCGATTTTCGCTGGTTCTTCATCTCTATAACTATTATATCTCGAAGTATTATCACGCATTTCGATCAACAAACCGACTGCAGCAGAATACTCGAGCGTTTTAACCTTTTCAGAAACCGTATTGTCAATTCCATTTTTACTAATCTGCACTGCAAGCTGAAGATATTTTTTTGCAAATGTATCAATTCCTTTAAGAGCTGCTCCACCCCCAGTTAGTACAGCGCCACCAGGTAATTGATTTTCAAGGCCAGACTTTCGAAGAACCTTTCGAACCTCCTCAAAAATTTCTTCAACTCTCGCCTCAATAATTTCATCAATTTCTTGCGTATTAAAGCTGTAATGTTCACGACCATGTTTTACGACAATATCACTATTATCTTCTCTTTCGAAGGCAAAACCGTGCTTAATTTTAATTTCTTCAGCAACTTCTGGAGAAACTTTTAGCCCAATCGCAAGGTCGTTAGTAATATTTATTCCTCCGAGCGGAATATTTTCAATGAATTGCAAATTGCCGTCTTCGAAAATCACAACACCGGTTGTTGAAGCCCCCAAATCAATAACAACAACGCCATTTTCTTTTTGGTTTTCAGTTAGTACAGCCCGAGCTGAAGCTACCACACTTGGAATGTATAAATTCGAAGAAATATCAAGCCGCTCCAGAATATTTTCAACATTTTCAACTTGTATTCTTGGTGCAGAGATTGCGTTTCCGTAAACCTCAAGCCGTGTTCCAACCATTTCGAAAGGATCAGCAATCCCTTCTTGATTATCAACATTATAATAATAAGGTATAAACTTCAAGATTTCTCGATTTTCTGGGATTTTGCCGATCAATGCAACATCTTCAACTCGGTCAATATCCTCATCACCAACCAAGCCTTTTTCCGAGTTCACTGCAACCATTCCGTCTACTTTTGTACTCAAAATTTGCACGCCATTAACGCTCACAGCTGCTCTTTCCGTTTTATAGCCGCTCATGCGTTCAGCTTCAGCAAGAGCTTTATCAATCGCACGATAAACATTTTCTGGATGCGTGATAACACCTTTTTTAAGTCCAGAATTTTCAGCCGATCCAAGCCCCAAAATATTTGGCGAACCATCTCTATCAAAGTTCGCAATAAGCACGCGAACCTTGCTTGTTCCAATATCTATTCCTACCGCATATCGAGAATTCTCATTCATAGTTCTATTATACCGTTAATGCTAATTTTTAGCAAGAGTAAAAATAATAAAACCAACAAAATTTATATTTTTATTTCAAAGCAGAATATAAAAATAAAAAAGCACCCTCGCAGTAGATGGGTGTTTTTTAAAAAATAATTTCTGGTGCTGGGAGAAAGATTCGAACTTTCGAAGGCATCTGCCGACAGATTTACAGTCTGTTGTGTTTGACCGCTTCACTATCCCAGCATTCAACTCTTGTATTAAAAAATACTTGGAGCCACCTTTCGGATTCGAACCGAAGGCCTGCTGTTTACAAAACAGCTGCTCTAACCAGCTGAGCTAAGGTGGCACAACCAAGTACATTAACAATTATACACGAGCCTTTTCAAAATTGCAAGCACTTTTTTGATTATTTTTCTAAAATCTCAATCGTCGAATCTACAATCTGAAAATCTGGTAAAAAATGGGAGATTTTTTTGCGAATCTCAGTAGCTCTTGAAATATCGCTCACGAAAATTCTTGCTGTAAAAATATGTTCCGCTCCGTCAAGGCTCCAAAAATGAATATTTTCAATTTTCAAAACACCTTCAACCGCTAAAATTTGCTTTTTAATTTTGTTCAAATTTTTTATACTTGGTGCACGTTGAGTTAAGATTTTTAAAACGCCCCAAGCATTCGAAACTGCTCCCCAAGAAATAAATAATAAAATACATAAACTCGCCACGCGATCGAGTATATGAAGTCCTGAAAATGAAATTAAAACAGAGGTAATAAATGTTAAAATCCAACCAAGTAAATCTTCAATTAAATGAAGTGAAACTGTTCGGTCAAGAATATTTTTCGAACCATATAAGCGTGCTGCAGCGAATAAATTCACTAAAATCCCCGCAATTGAAACAATCATCAACCCTGGAACATTCACATATGGATGAACATGCGGAAAAGTAAATTCATAATATACAGAAATCGCCATTGTGTATGAGAGCCACAAAATTACACCAGCATTTAAAAGAGCTCCAAGCGCCGCAAATCGTTTATAGCCATAGCTCATTGCGGAAGTTGGTTTTTTCTTGCTTAGTTTATTTAAAATTAATGTAATCGTAAGCAAAATTGCATCACCCAAATCGTGAACAGCATCAGCCGAAATCGCCGCCGAACTAAAAAGTGTACCAAAGAAAAATTCCGCAATCGAAAAACCCAAATTTAAACCAATAGCCAGCGGAAGATTACTTGATTTTTTATGATTATGTGCTATTCCAAAATGAGCGTGCACTTGTTTGCAAGCATTTTTCTCTTTAGAAAATTTAACTTTCCCTCCCATTTTTCGAAATTTTATTCTAAAGTAAGAATTTCTGCTCCATCTTTCGTAACCAAAATGGTGTGCTCAAAATGCGCTGAAAGTGATCCGTCTCTCATTAAAACATCCCATTCGCTATCTGTTCCATTGAAAATTACATCACCCTTACCCAGTGAAGTCATTGGCTCAATGCAAAAAGTGTCACCCTCTTGAAAAACTACACCCGTACCAGCTTTGCCGTAATTTGGAACTTCTGGCGCCATATGCATTTTTAAGCCAACACCATGACCAACCAATTCTCGAACATTACCAAGTTTTGATTTTTTTAGCGATTTTTCAACTGCCGCACCAATATCGCCAGTTTTCACACCAGGCTTAACAACAGCGATTCCAGCTGAAAGCGCTTTTTTAGTATCGTTCAAGAGATGCTTAACTGCTCCTTTTGGCTCTTCACCAATCACGGTTGTTGTGGCAGAATCGGTCATCATTCCCTTAAACTCAATTACCATGTCAAATTTTACCACATCACCTTTTTCGAAAGGGATATCATTTGGTGCGCCGTGAACAACGCAATCATTCACCGAGATACAAACCACACCAGGAAAATTCACATCTGGTGTTAAATATGCAGATTTTCCGCCATATTCTTTAATTTTTTTTCGCGCAAAAGCATCAACTTCAAGGCCAGTCGTGCCAACTTTCGAAAATTCCGTAAGTTCACGCAAAATTCGCGCGAGGATTTTTCCGCCCTCACGCATCGCCTGAATCTGTGCTTCAGTTTTATTGCCAGTAATTAAATTCCGCACGATTCAATTTCCTCCATAATACGATCATGAACTTGACCAACCGTACCGGTTCCATCAATATGAGCAATTCTCACACCGTTTTCATTAAAATAATTTAAAACTGGGTACATTTCTTGGCGATAAATTCTAAGTCGTTCATCAATAACTTCTGGCGTGTCATCAAGTCGACCACGAATTTCAAGCCGACGCATCAATTCACTTCGTGGCACTTCCAGAACAATCACTAAATCAACATTTCGACCATGATTTTGCTTATTTTCAATCAGCCATTTTGCCTGAGCAAGCTGGCGTGGGTAACCATCAAGAATAACCTGTTTAACATTTTTACTGTTTGCACGATCAAGAGCCTCACCCATAACGCGATTAACAATTTCTGGGTCGACTAGTTTCCCCGTGCTCATTCGCGCAAGAAGTTCGGGATCTTTGCTATCACGCAAAAGCTGCCCTGCACCAAGCCAGCGCCAATCATTTCGCGCCGCTAATAAATTTCCTTGAACGCTTTTACCAGCACCTGCTGGGCCAAAAAATACAATCATTAAATTCCTTTTGTTTTTAAAATTATATTCCTTTATATTATAGCATAAAAAAATTAAAAATTAAAAATTAAAAATCTTGGCTAAAAAGTAATATTTTGATTATTCTATCGTAGAGCTGATATTTTAAGAAGTTAAACCTATATTTTATAACACTATTATAAAATGAAACCACGTTGTGATCACAATAATTACTTACTACTTACGAAAGTTCCTCTTTTACGATTTTTGCCAGAACGGCACCATCGGCAGAATTACCAAATTTTGCTTTCATTTTACCGATAATTGCGCCCATTTGTTTAATCGAAACTTCTCCCATTGTTGAAATTTCGTCTTTCACAGACGCACGAATTTCATCTTCGCTCGCCATTTCTGGCAAATATTTTGAAATAATTTCAGCTTCTTTCAGTTCATTTTCAGCACGTTCGGCATCTAGTAAATTAGCAGCTTCTTTGCGTTTTTTTACTTCTCGCGCAACCAAAGTTTCAATTTCAGTATCATTTAAGCCTTCTTCACGCTTACCAAGTTTTACTTCTTCGTCCAAAATTGAAGCTTTCAAGCCTCGCAAAACTGTAGTTTCGAAAGCATTTCGGGCAAGCATTGCAGTTT
>ERZ772999.317-NODE-317-length-30863-cov-46.107505_pt1 | contig 30863 bp, 27 predicted proteins | sample MGYA00511467_ERZ772999 | MGnify/ENA primary metagenome ERZ772999 (study PRJEB29015, sample SAMEA2738064) | human oral metagenome | biome: human oral; feature: human-associated habitat; material: saliva | place: China | collected 2218 ... | reverse complement strand
CATATAGTCTTCGATGTGCTTATCAAAATCATAGACATTTTTATAGTGTTCTTCTGCATATGTTTTACCCATTAAGTCGCTTGCTAATATTATTCTCGTTTTCATTTTTATAGTAATCCTTCCATCATCTCAATACTAGATAGCAACTTAACTTCTTCTTTTTGAACACCTCTATCTAGTAGCAGATTTACTTGTGGAGTTTCATTATGTAAGAAACGATACTTGCAATCTAAGGTGTCAAGAATATCAAATATCTTATCGATATATTTTATATACTTTTGTTGTTCTCTCTCAAGTTCAAGCCACTCATATACCCACCTATTTTCTATTTCAATTGTTAAAACATCTTCGTGTTCTACAAGACCTCTCAATTTTGCTAAGCCATTGATGATTTCTTCTAGCTGCAAAGTTTTCAGACTGTCTCGTCCCTTATCTATTCGTATAGAGGCGTGCTCTGCTACTGTTTTACCTTGCTTTTTAATGACATACCCATATACATACCCATTTTTCTCATTTCTTGCATTCACACTCAACAATACATTCATCTCTACGTGACCCTTCTCTTTTTACCCCACTAATATTTCTTTTACTACTTCTTCACTTAATAACCTTCCATCTGGGAAACAAGGAACAACACCTGCTTCGCCACCATACTTAAAACATAATGGCTTACCCTCATAAGCATCTAGAATTATTATGTTTCTTGGTTCATACAAAGGGACTCTCCTTACTCGATTCCCCTGAGCTGTCAATACACCATTACCCTCATCATCTTCGATGATAGCAACTGGAGAGAGTTTATTTTTTCCTCGAGTCCATTCAATGCGGTTAATATACCCAGTATACAAATCTTGTTTCCAAACTCCAACCTTTAAGGCAATGTTTCCTAAGTTATATTTACCTTCACTTCCAAGTTCTCTGAAGAGGTCTCTGTTATTAACCTCAAAAACAACACCATCACAAAAGTAACCAAACTCTTCATAGTTCTCTTCAAATGCTTCTACAACTGACTTGATTACATCTAGTAGATTGTCTCCATCAACCTCTTCCACATAAGTGAATTCTGGTGTCGGGAAACCATACCCTGTTAACTGGGAGAACTCCTCCTCTCTTGTTTCAAAAGAGAAGTCTTTCATCAGCAAACCATAAGCTAAGAAGTCTAACAACGCTATCTCTTCCTCACTTGCAGAGTCTCTAGCCATCGATGATACTGCTGAAAAAGCAGATTTAATGGTTGGATTGAATGTTCTTGCTGTTTCTAACTTGTCTTCTTTTAGACAAAGCTCTCCTCTTATCTCTACAAGCCCCAAGCCATCCAAGTTGTCATTTCTATCTCCTAAAATTATCTTCATCTGCCTTGTCAGGTCTCGCCCTGCACTCGCCCTAGCCCTTGATGTAGCACTCACAAGCTCTCCATCGAGATAAACTACCCTGATTCCGTGTCCATTTATCTTATAACTAGCAAAGTAGTCTGTAGGCTCGTCAGGCATTCTTTTAAGGAAGTTGTTTATTTCATCACAAGTATAGCTTTTACAGGTTTCAATCGATTGCATTGGATTAACTCTAAGAAGTTCTGTATAGTCAGTAATGTCTCCATCATCTTCCCAAAGCTCTCTTAAGATATTACTTTCAGGTCTCAAAGACTTAAGGATACCTACGAGAGTATCGTAAATCGAGTCTTCAATTATTCCTCCCGATGACATACCCCTCTCTGCTTCTAGAATAGCCTTTTCGAGTTCATCGATTTTATCACTATCAAAACCATCTACACCAAAGTTATCCCAATTAGATAGCATATCTTCAACAATTAAATTAAAGTTAGTCATATTTTCCTTCGACCTTTCTAAACACAGTTAATCTCTCTAATAATATAGTAAATCCTTTTCCAAATCATAGATAAAAACATCTCTACCGAGGTTTTCAAAGAATCTAAATGCTTCAGCTCCAACTTCATTCTCATCGTCTGTCTCTTTTAATATCCTTGCAAAGGGTTTAAGAGCATTGTAATCTCCAGACTGAATCAAATCTTCAAAACAATCATAACCAAAAGCATCATTAACATCTTCAATGTTGTCAAATGTAAAAATTGTAAATCTTTTCATAATTTTACCATCACTACCTTCAAACTCAATTACCTTTGTGCTCCTATTTTAATCCAGTCTAACAAGGAAAACATACCCGTAGGACTTTTGCTGGCTACCTTAAAAAGTACACCACCAAGTTCGTTATCTACTAGCATCATATCGTGAATAGCGTACCCCTCAGCTTTTTGGCTGTTCATTTCTTCTCTTAAAGTGAGGTCTGTTGCTTTATAAAGAGCCTCCATCATAAAATATGCTGGACTATTACCTATATCACATAAGTAAGCTGCCTCTGTAAATAGGCTTTTATTCTTGTCTTCTTGGCAATTTATTACGTGCCTATTGTAACACTGGTGCATGGCTTCTGTTAGATCTGCTGTTCGAATGATGAACTCATTTTTATAATAAGCTTCCCACCACCATTCAACATCGTTAACTAGACTCTTATCCTCTACGTGAACAATCTTGAATTTGCCTATTTTAACTTCATTACCTCGCTTGCCATCATACATTATCGAAAACTTTGCAAAGTCTGCATATGTTCCACATCTTCTATCAAGTAAAGTGGCAGTGTCTAGGGTGTTTTTAATTTTACTGTTTCCCATTTTTACACCTCTTAATTTTTTTCTATTACTTTCGCATTTATTACAATTATTATACCATATTTTGAAAAGAATCGCAATCCAATCAAAATAAAAGTAGCCACAAAGGACTACCACTAAAGAAATATTCTTAAATTATTTATCAAGGCAACTCTCAATTATTATTCACTTACCTTACTATCTCCTGTCAAATAATCGATATCAATACCCTTCTGAACATTGTGACAGAAAACATTGATATTGATTCCATTGTCTTCAATAGACTTAGCCTCAATAAGTACCCCTCTACAAAGGAGTTCTTCTCCATTATAAATAGGCGTAACTCTATATTTTACATGGTTTTTAGTTTTCTTAACATAACTGGCTACTTTATTTTCAAAAGGGAGCATACCCTCAACATTCATACACCTTGTTCCAGTGATGAGATTCTTCTCATTAGCATTTTCACCAGCAAGTTCAAAAGCTATCAAATGACATCTATTATACAGGTACTTACCTGATATGAGATTGTCATATCGTACAGTATGCCAACCAACTGGCTTCACCATACCAATCGAACCCCTCTTCTCAGTGGGCATTGTTTCAGGTCCAACGAGAGCCTCAGCATAACCACAACGACCAAGTCTATCGTGCTCTGAATAGAACTCATACCCTCTTTCCCAGTCGTCGTTACTACTTAAATTAGGTTCTCCTGGCATATTTGTAGTAATGTCTTCACCATTATAAATTGGTGCATTATACATTACTTTACTTTGAGTTGGAGTTAATCTGTGCTCGTCTTTTGACTTCCAAATGCTGTACCCTTGCTTACTCACAAGGACAATGATAATGACTAACAGAAAAGCAAGTATCCTTTGTTTACCATTGTTATTATAGTGTTTACCTTTCTTCATCTACAAGTCCCCATTAAATCCAACTCTCAGTAAATCTACAGTTTTACTTACATGTTAATCTACTCCCAACCTTCCTGAAGTACATCTGCTAATTTACCTTTAAAATAAGTAAATCCCTCTAATCTCCCCTTCACTTTTAAATAATCAACACTCTCCCCATGCAAAGACTTCTTTGCATTTCGTGCCAATCGCATTTGATTTTCTTCGGAAAGTAACCTCTCTGGGCTTGATGAACCAAGTACTGTTGCATCACCCCTTAGAGGTAAAACAAGATAGAACATCCGACCCCTTTCATCCAAAATTGGGAAAACTCCATACCCAGCTTTCATTTTCTCGCATAGTAGTTCGTTTAGGTATGTACCAATATCCGAGCCATCATCAACCATATCTGCTGGTATAACAGTCTCGGAGTAAAGGACTATCGGGTAGAGTAGCTTTCTTAAAGCCTCTTCATAACCAAGTTTAGAGCAATCATATATATAACACTCATAAGCTGCTCTAATTGCCTTCTGACCACTTGCTTCTTTTATACAAAAATGTTCTCCATTAACAAACCCATTCCAACCGTGAGTGTCGTTGCCATAAGACTCTTTCTGGTTGCTCACATTAAACTCACCAAAGTGTATTACAGGATAACTTTGGAGTGCAACCTCACTGAATTCCATATCCGTAAAAGCAAACTTCTTGAATTGCTCAAAACTTAATTTTCCTATTTTCTTCATTTCTTAAAACCCCCAGTTATATGTTATTTTCCATCCTTTTCTCAGCAAGCTTTAAAGCCTCTGTGATTACACCTTTTCTACAACCTAATGCCTTTAAGTGTTTTACTGTATGACAGTCTCCCTTTCCTGGAAGATAGCCAGCACTCTCATAATTTAGAAACCTAAAAAAATTTGTAGCATTTACACCCCAACCACGATACACTCCACTCGCACGCTTAGTGTTTGTTATAAACAACTTAGCAGGTCTCTCCAAATCACCATTAAAGATGCTATTAACAACTGACTTCTCAAGTCCAACCAAGGTGTATTTTCTTTGTATTAAACTTATTAAATAATCTGTCGACATAATTTTACTCCTCTAAAATTGAAATTAGTTCCTCGGCAGTTACAATTGGTATCTGCCTCTCACCTTTATCATTCCACTTCTCAACTGTTTTAACTTTATTTGTATATCTTGCTGGAGAACCATCAGCACCAGCCCAAACAAGATAATCAATCGATTTAGACACACTACCCAAGAAGTTAATATGGTACCTATTGCCAAACTCTGTTTTACAAAACTCGTAAAAGTCATTTTTCTTAGCAAACCTACCCCCAACCTGGTCTGAGCAAACAACATTAAGTTCTTTAACATTACCCAATGTTCTAATGTTTACAAACTCTAACCCTTCAAAAAGGTCTTCTTTGAATTCCAAGAGAGTTGTATAGATTTTACTTGCCATTATTGAAACTTCTTCTCCTGACACTATACCCAAGCGATTCTGGATAAAGAATAAACCTTCACCAAACTCTATTTCTTCGTATGCATCTTCTAAAGAATCAAACTCTTGAAAAATCTTTCTTGCAGAGGTCTGTATAAAAGGCAACTGTGCCATCTGAACATACTCCCAAAGCAAAAATGAATTTTTAGCTTTTATTTGTTTGATTATACCGTCTGAAACTTCCTGAGATATATTCTCACTTAATGGCATACCCTCTTGCAATTCAAAAATTGCTAGAGGGTTAGTGACGCTGTAATAGTTAACAAAATCAGCTATCCTTGCCTCACCAAATCCCTTCACACCAAGCTTCTCGCACATAGCTTCAATTCTTTTTACAATCTTGCCTGTACAACGAGGATTAGAACAGGACAACCCAGTTAATGTCTCTCCAATCCACAAAGGTGAACCACAATCATCACATACATCTGGCAAGCAGTCTACAAACTGTAAAGGAAGTTTATATTTTCCGTAATTTTGTTTTAATTCATCTATAAATATCATAGCGTACCCTTCTTACGGTTATTTAACCAAACATTTTTTAATCAAGAAATCCTTGAATGCATACTCTGCAACGCTACCAAGTTCCTTGAATAGTTCTTCTAAACCTTTTCTAGGAACTTTATGTCTGTACTTTTGATACAGCTGCTGCTGTATTTTGTCGTTGTTCTCAAAGTCACCCATCTGCCAACTCAAAATTCATATACATTCTCTCTAAATATGGTGCCACTATACCCCTATTTTGCTTCAAGAAGTTTTTTATACCTTCTTTATTGTCCCAATACTCTACATTTCCATTTTTCAATCCTTTAATTTCAATCATTTTTCATACCTCCAATTTTATTTTGATAATACTATTAAACAAAATTACAAAAGCAATGAAAATACCCTTCTAAAATCAATTTCCTTTTATAATACTGTTGATTAGTCTTGCCAGTATGCTTATTTTAATACCCATTTTGTTTTTCCTGCATCCCAAATTTTATTACATTTATTTTTGTCTTCTTCTGATACTTCCGATTTTTCCTTTCTGTTATTATTAACAACATACATATAGTCTGGTTTTATTTCTTCTTCTTTCAAGAATCCTGCTTCTTTATACATTGCACCACTTTCTTTACAATTATCTGTTACTGCCTCTAATTTTTGTGGGTATTTTTCTTGAAAAACAGAAATTATCTTTTTAAAACCACCTTCAATATCTCTTATTTGACAATATCTATCTATAGACCAACCATTACTTAATTCAGAGAGAACCATTGCTGCTACTAAATCCTTTTCATTAAACAAACCAATATATTCTGTTCCTTTACAAGAACCATCAATATGATATCTGTTTAGCAAGTCTTCTACATTTTGATATTCTAACCAATGCACTTTTAAATTATCAGCATATAACTTTTCATCTTTAAGTAAATTAAGTTTTTCTAAACAAAAATGGATAACTTTTTCTTTGTCTTGATTCCACTCATCTTCCCATATTTGATATAATGTAATTCCTGCATTACCTGCTTGTTTATATTTATTCCAATGTGCTTCCTTGCCTTTTATTTGCTCTGAATGAAAATAAACTCCATTATATTCAAACCCTATTTGCTTATGTGGGTCTAAAATATCTACCTCTCCCACACCTGAAATCTTTTCATTGGAAAGAAGATTACCACTATTACTGTTTAAAATATTGAATAACTCAATCTCTGCTTGAGAACGTCTAAATTGTTCTAAATATAAATTTGTACACTTCTCGCACAAACACCCACTTTGTTTTTGAGTTACAGAATCTGGAGTTGCAATAAACTCCTCTCCACACTCTTGACAAATCCACTTTAATTTTATATTGCTTCTTAATGTTAATTCATCTAAGGAATACTTACAATCTAGTGAAAGACATCCTATTAAATCTGGTCTTAAGGTAGCAATATCATTTACACCTTGTTTTACTCTATGCCCGTGACAATAAGGACAACTTTCATTGTAATGAGTTCTATCTGATATGGGTTGAAGATACTCTGCACCACAAATATTACATTTCCACCAAGCTTCTTTATTTGACTTCTCTGTAACAACATATGGAGATAGCCCAAGTTCCTTATTTTTACCCCAAATCCAATCCTTCATTAAATCTGGTCGTAATGTTGCTAAATCATTTAAACCTTCCTTAACACGCTTACCAGAACAATAAGGACAAGATGCTTTACTTATCTTTCTATCTGAAATAGACATTAAATAACTTGTGCCACAATCTTTACATACCCACCATACTTTCTTATCTGTATTGTGATGAAGTTCACTAGGCAAAACATCATTTTTCTCCCAATCCCAATTAAATTTTTCTAATAAATCTGCATGTTTTGTTTGAAAATCATTATACCCTGTTTTGAATGCTTTTCCATCACAATAAGGACAATACCCTTGTTTTTCTGTTATTTTTGTACTTATCATTCTTTCATGACTCTGACCGCACCTATCACATTTCCACCAAACTACTTGATTTGTATTAGGGAAAAAATTTCTTGGAAATAGACCAAGTTTATTGTTCTTATCCCAATCCCAATATTTCATTAACTCTGGCTTCTGAGATTCTAGATCTGTTTTACCTACTAAAATCTTCTGTTTTGCACAATAAGGACAACCAGTAGAACTAAACTTATCTATGTCTTTAGTTATCAGTTGTTTACATTTTTTACACCGTATTGTTATCTTTTTTGTACTTCTTCTTGCCAATCTCCAAGGAACTATTAAAAAGTCATCTCCTTTATCTGGAACCCATCCATCTAAAATATAATTTCCATTTAATAATGCAGAATTATTATATTCATATATCTGACCTACTCTATATGGGTTTAATGAATTCCCTAAAACTTTGCCTGAATGCACTTTATTTAAAATGTCTCCCTTTTCTAGTGTCACATAAGTTTCTAAATCTGGATTTAATACTTTAAACTTATGATGGTTTTTAGCTGTTTTAAAAGCATAAGGATCACATTTTACAAAAAGAGATAAATATTCCTCACAAACACTCTGTTTTCCTATTGGAGATGATATAAATTTCTTTAGAACTCTTAAATATTTATTTTCTTCAGACTCCCAATACTCTCTTACTTTACTTAAATTATAAAAATCCTCTTCACTCATCTTGTAATATAATGTATCCATGACTACTTTTCCCAAAATGCTTTTCTTATATCTTTATGCTTTTCTAACTTTTTTCCTGTTGCTTCTTTAGCCTTTGTAATTGCTCTTACATATTTCATTACATTTTTGTAAATTTCTTTATGACCGTCATCTAATTTATCGTATTCTTCTTTAGTTATACCTAATTTCCCAGTCTCGGCAACTCTGTGTATAAGATTGTGATAATCGTTACTAAGCGTCACTAAATTGTCTACAGAATCCCTTCCTCCAAGACTAACAGGCACCTTATGATGGACACTCAAGCTACCTCTAACCAAAGCAATAGGCAATCCTTTACCAAACCCACTTACTTGACAGGTGTACCCATCTCTTTCGAGTATTGATAGTCTCAAACGCTCATCAATTCTATCTCCATTCTTTCTATCCTGCCAATGGTCTTCTATTTCCTCACCTGACCACTCACCAAAGTCATCATCTGAGAATTCTTCTTCATTCTCAACTAAATCTAGTAATTGTTTTACATCTTCATCAGATAACTTTGGCTTATTTTTGCCATCTCCGTCTACAATATCTCCAGCTTCTTCAACTGATGAAATACCCTGTTTGTCTTCTTTAAATATTTGGTTCTCTTCTTTTCTTTCCTTCTGGAGCATATTGTAAGCCTGAGTAATTGTTTTTTCATTATTCAACAAAGCCTGTTTAATCTCATCATACTCACTTAGCATTATATCTTTTAGCTTCATCGCCTCTCCTGATTCTAATTGCAGTAAGAACTCAAGAGTTGCTGGCGTCATAGAACTTTGGAGTTCAAGTATCTGAAACAGATACCACACCTCTCCCCAAGAATGTTTCTGTTTTTTGTTTAGGTATAAAGAAACTGTCATCAGCAAATCACTACCCAATTCTTTATCCTTAAAGTCCCAAATTACAGCATTACAACGAGTTAATCCATTCTTAACTCCAGCATAAATTCTTCTAAAACCATCAATAACAATATACTTCCAACCCTCATAATCATTCTCAGAGCCACCCGATTCCAGCCAATCAGCATACCCCTCAGTTCTCATTACGTGAATTGGATTCAGTATACCAAGTTCTTCAACAGACTTAGTTAGACCTAAATAAGTTTCTTTCCTACCCTTCTTCATTGCCTCAGAAAATGAGATATCCCTAAAATCAACAACTCCTATTGAAATGTTAAAGCTATCTTTGTTCATTGACAATGCGTCTACAGTCTTACTTTCCAGTTCAACCTCAGACTCATAACTTCCATCTGTTCTAAAATTATTTAATTCTTCCATTCTTACTACCACCTATTCCGTTTTAAACCTTTTTAATTAGTTAAAAGGCATAAACCATTTCTCCAATCATTTTAGAACATACAAAGGTTAAATCCATACCCAAAGAATTCCTAAGGCTGGGACACACCTCTAAAACCTGAGCCACCCTGCATACCACCAACACCTATCTGCTGAATTGGCTCTAAAGACTCTCTAAGAACATAAGATTTCCCACACAGAGGGCATCTATAACACATTACATCAGCCCTTGAACCATCATAAGCAATCACAGGTATTGTTACCCTTGTAAGCAAATAGATTTTCATACTGCTGTTTCCTGTTCTACATACATGGCGAGCCAAGTCCGTCTCAAACTCATCACAAACAACTACATTTGCTCCAAACATCTGTTTTACTGTTTCTAACACTGCTGTCCTACTCATATTATTACCTAAACTACTTTCTAATAAACCAGTAGTTACCCTTTCTGTCATACTTTATTTTTAATTTATCCCCCAATGAACCAAGCTTGCACCCACTCGTCCAAAAGAAATAATCTGGATTATCTTCAATGTATTTGCATAGCCTTCTTTCATCAAGAGTCTCATCTTTTATCTCTTTTATTTTATTTGATTTTATACCGTAGTTATCGGCTCTCTTAACAAGGTCAGATAAGTCTACATACCTCCCACACTCAATATCTTTCAGAGTGATTTTAACCTTTTCTTCGACATTAAGTACCCTATCCATCACACAAGCAATAATCATACCCAAAGCATCAAGTCTGTCTTGAGCTCCCTCAGAATAATCTTCAATGCCTCGTACCCTCAAGATTTCACTTACTCGAGATTTATCATTTAGATATTTGAAACTACCATAGACATCAAGTTGCCATAACCAACTCTTCCACCAACCACTCTGTTTTCTAATAAACCTATTACAGTTTATCTCACCGTCCAAGATTAGCTCGTCAATTGCAGTATTTAACGCATACAGCTTTCTAGTTGTTTCAGGGTTAATTCCATTATAAACATCTTCAACGAATATACAACTAAACCAACGCTTACTGCCCAAATGTTTAAGAAGTTTCTCTTTCAATTCTCGCCTACTTAAAACCTCGAAAAATTGGCTGTCCTCTGGGGTGTCAATCGTTATGTTTGCAACCCACACCTCATCACCATAGACAACTGCCACACCTGTAGAGGTCTTAGAAACATCTAAAGCAAGAAAATTATCTCCTGTCATCGTTAAAATATCCAAAGCAGAGGATTCTTTTATCTTTTCCCACATACTTGTACTCATAGCTTCCCTCAATTCATACAAAAAGGCTTAACCTCTCGAAAACATACCCAGTTCGTTAGAAGTCAAGCCCCTCATTTATTCCTTTTCCCCATCTTCAAGCTTCTTTACACTAGCAATTCTACGCATCAGTAAGTCATTTAAGTATCCAATAGGCATACCCTGTTTCTTCGCTTGCATCCAAGAGTACTTAAAATCCTGTAGAGAACCCACATCATCTGCAAGCATTCTTAGTTTCATATCAGTACAGATATTACTTTCCTCAACATTAGCACTACCATCAGCTCTCAGGGCATCTTCGTAACGTACCCCAAACTCTTTTGAAAGTTCCTTAAGAGCAGTCTCTCTCGACATACCCTTCTTTCCAAAGAGCCTACCCGATACTCTTATATGAAAATCAACCACATCGCCCCAAGAGTTACAGCCAAAACAGTGAAAGAGCTCAGTACCATCTGACTTAACCACTATACCCATTGATGGTTTCTTATCATCGTGTAAAGGACAAACCATTTTTCCTGCAGAGGAAAAATAGTACTTCTTACTAAAGCTCATTAAGTACCTTCGATAGTATTCTCTCAAAGAAAAGAGTTTGCTTATCTCCCCTGCCATACTTACATACCCACTAAACAAGCATCTGGTAAAAATGATTGTAACAACTTACTGCCTTTAGTTTCGATAGCTCTGACCTCAGCCGTTACCTTATACTTATTTCTTTCACCTGTCGTACCCAGTCTTTCTCCTGGGTGTGTCAACACTAACAACTGTATATTGGTTCCTGGAATATTCTTCAGGTAAGTTAACGCACTACAATCCCAAACACTTCCATCAGAAAACATTGCAGTATTTTCTCTAACAGACACTGGAACAGTCTTAGTTACTTCCATAGCTCTCTCAGCCGTACGGAGCAAATTATCTACGAACTTCTTCTTTTCTAATTCAGCACTTAGTGCCTCTTGTGTAGTTTCGTTATCTGTTTTTTTAAAAGAGAACATACCCACCTTTACAGCAGGTATGTTGTTTCTCTTTAAATATCTTAAATACGGAATTAAATAATTCTTACCCATATACAATGTTGTTAACATCTCATCTACCTATTTTACCTTTCAACTATTACTTATTTTGCTTAATCTCGATAAGCATAGCATTTCCTGATGGAGCTAGTTCAAGATTTTTTATGACTTCCCATCTCTTATCATACACTGTCTGAAGAGGTCTAGCAACCCCACCCAAGATTACTGAGTACCCATACTTGTTGCACTTTTCAAGCAGAGTTGTCATATCAATTGCGAAAGATGGGAATCTCTTACCCTTGATGGTTATTGTATTTGAGTCGTTGAGATTCATGATACCTATAGTACCACTGTACCCCTTCACCAAGAGTTTCTCGAATGCCTGAGCTGACTCGTTTCTATGAGCTACACCAGCCTCTACATCAGCCTTGTTAACAATACCCAGCTGCATTGGTATTCCTGAAAGAACTTCAATTACCTTGTCAAAAGTCATAACAAGTAACTTTCCACCACCTCGAATATCAATCATCTCGAAAATCTTTCCACTATCTCCTTCTTTTTCAAAGGCGTGCTTAAGCTCTCTTCCTTCATTTGGAGTTAGAAAAGCCCAGTTTGCACCAACCAATATGTTTGGTGTAACGCAACCAATAGCTGCTGAGTTCATACTTCCATATTCCTTTGTCATAGCCTCGCCATACTTTTCTGCAAGCTCAATCATATTTTTGTTATCCATTTCCATTTCTTTCTCCTTCAATTCAAAGCCCCCAAAACGAGGGCAATTTTGCAAACAAACTACAGATTAAAAACATTTTCTTAGTTTAACTTTTAATAAAACCTACCCACTTTTATCCAAAAGATTACCTTCTGAATTAGAAGTAGTACCCCTTCGTTCACCAAGAAAACTCCAGCAAGGAATATCGTTATTGCAACCATCATCCCCCGCTTCATTGATAAATAGCCCCTTGCACCATCTTGTTCATCAGTATATTTAAATCTACCCAAAGTTATTACCTGAACCATTGGAGATTCAAGGAAATCCTGCGACCTGTCAAAGAGCAATGCAAACATAAACAACACTGCATAAACCATTAAAAACAGACCAATTCCAACCATACCCGTACGCATAGCGTCCTTATACATAGCCCTCTTACTTAAAAGGACATCATCTCTTATCATAGCAACAGAATATTTTTCTCCAATAGATAAACTATCCTGGTCTGGTAACGTAATCTTGTTTGCACTTTCAGAGATTTCATACTTTGGTGGCATACCAGTTAAATCATCCTCTTTTGGAATTAAATTTCTACCATTAGAGTTGCTGTTGATATCGTCTGCACCACCTGGTACCAATCTCATACCCGATATTTTCGAGTAAGGTTCTTTACCACCTACCCTATCAGGGGAGTCGCCTATTTTAGCATTATACATTCGAATAGCTGCTACCTTATTCCCATCATTGCCGAAGTTAAACCTTTTTATAAAAGCAGTCAAACTAGCATGATTACGAGCTGCTATTTCTATTATATGCCCACCCCTTGCATGGAACAACTTGTAGTATTGCCTTTTCTTAATTGGTGTTTTAGCCCAATGTACATCCTTAGAACCACCTTCAGAATCATCACAATTTGAGTCCTGGTCTGCGTGAGCATCTATCACACAGTAATGTAGCACTGTACCGTCAGTTAAAATTGCATCAAATAGCTGACCTCGATTTATTATCGAGAAGTCATAATAGTGTGGTTCAACACTCCAAAAGAACCTCGGCAATGCACCACCATAGTACTTATTACCCTTAGCATCTTCGAATATGTTTACACCATCTTTATCATAGAGTTTCTTTTTTGCTCCCTCAACTGATAAATCACTCTCAAGCATAACTTGAGAACCAATCTTAGACTTCTTTACAGCTTCTGACATAGGTTGTCTGTATGCTTCGTACCTGGTTGATATTGTTTTATAAGCAATACCCCCAACCTCTTCAAAGGTCCTTTGATAAGGTATTAAACAGTCGTAATACTCTAAACTTTTGAAAGTGCTGGGTAACTTAGTATCGCCATATGGATTCTTCTTAAATCCACCGTCATTAGGAAAATCGACTGCTTCAACAACTAAAGTAAAGAACATCATACCCAAGAGGATAAGCCCCATCACTCGTATTATTTTGTTTTTCTTCTTTAAGGTATTAAGATTAACCACCATAGTTCACCGTATAAATAAATATTAAGTTAGTTCCGTCTTTAGACACTTCTTTCTTAAATCTTGTGTTTTGAGGAGCAAATACGAATCTCCTATTTGTATCTTGATTTTTATGCCCAATTGTCCACCAATCTTTAGGGAACATATAATTTAGTTCTTTTAAATGAGATTGGTCTACACAAATGAATATTTTTGTATCTTCACCTTTAACCTCATTCAAATTCGTGAAATCCTCTTCCTTGACAAGATTTACTATTCCTGTGTTATCTTTATCTGTTAGTTGATATACAAACTTATTTGTGTCGAATTGGTCCACTAGCACAAGGCATTCGTCTCTAATATCTAAAATACCCCCATTACCTAGTCCTTCTTTTCCCCTTCCTTCTTCCATCTGTAGAGTCTCATACAAGCACTGAGTAAAAGCTGGGGTATCTATTATACGCAAGCTCTCGTCTTTAGAGAACGTGATTAGTCTGTTATCTACTTTGTAGTCAGGTTCTAAAAGATACCAATAGTCCATTGATGGTGGACATTTCTTGTATATTTTAGAGAATTGCTTTTTAGAGTCTTTACGAATCTTAGCAAGGTTCTCTTCAATATCCTTTTTATTGAAGTTATTAAATTCTGGTTCAGCAAACATATTGTTTCTGTTTTCAACCATTTTTTTATCATCTACATTAGGGTAATCTGTGTAGATGTGCATAAGTTGTCTATATGCCTTGGTGTAACCTTTATCTTCTAATTCAGATTGACTGTAATTAATAGAATTTTCTTCACCTTGACCAAACTTCTCATCTATCCATTTATTCTCTTTCTTTTCAAGAACCTTTTTCTTATCAGCAGACTTCTTTGCTGTTTCTTCTCTAGCTACAATCTCTTCACCACTTGTGCTGTTGTTAAGAATAGCTCTTGCACCAAGGAAACAAGCCATACCCACGATGACTACTACCCCCACTACACAAACTACCCCAACTTTACTTCTAAAAAATGCCTTCATAATTAACCCTCTTCTCGTTCTTTAGTAAGTTTACTTAGTACAAAAGCACCAATAATCCCTATGATTATTGCACTTACGATTTTATTAGTTTCCTTTTTATCTATATTTTCACTTTTCTGAATTACGTTAGGGTCTATTTCAATTCTTAGTTGACCTTTATCCAACTTCTCTTTGCATTCTGGTGTTATGTTTACAAGAGCATGACAATTATACCATTCTAACCCTATAATCTTTATGTTGCTTTTAAGGGGCTCAGCAGAAACTTTAGTTTTTATCTGAGAACGTGTGCCATCTGATGTTACAAAACCACTATATTTTGTGTTACCTTTACTTTCGTATATTGTTAACAGTACTTCACCACCCTTTGGTGATTTATCTGTCATATAGGTAAAATTAACTGTTTCAACACCATTTACACCACTTATACCACTTACACCACCCTTATTTGAAGTGAAACCACACATCAATACGAAACATAAAATTACTAGAAGTGCTAATTTTACTTTTGTATACTTATTCATAACCTACCTCAAATGCATTCCAGCGTATCTTATTTCCTTTAACCCATCTAACTCTAGAGCCGTACCCAATTCCTGATTTATACTTTGCAAGTTGCTTTCAATCATATCGCAAAGATGTACGACATATGCTGCAACTGTTCTAGGCTTCTCTTCATACTCTCCGTGGTGTCCTACAATAATGCTTATAAGCAAATCAAAATCTTCTTGACCAATTAGTTCAATAATTTCATCTTCTAACTTGGAAAGTATCTCTAACCCAATTACCCTGTGGCTTAAAATCTTTCCTCGTTTGCTCATTGAACCCATATTGTATTCATAAGCCTTACCAATATCGTGCAAAGCTGACCCAACCATTAGTAAGTCCATACCACAATAGTTGACGATTTCGTTATACATACCCATTACTTTTACTATTCTGCAGACCTTGTAAGTATGTGCCACCAAACCACTTGGAACATTGTCGTGGTGGTTAACTGCTGCATATTCTGTTCTAAAGGCTTCTTCTCTTCCTGACATAACCAGCTCAAATACTTTATACCAGTTCTCTGAAACTGACTTTTTTAGCAGAGTACAGAGTGCTTCGTACATTCTATTGCCATCATAGATAGACTTTAAAAAATCAACCTTACCCAATCCACTATTCTCATCTAGATCGGCTTGATTGAGTATCAAGTCTCTACTTCCATTAAAGAGGTTAATCTCACCACTTACAATGTAAATACCTTTACCCTGAACACCACCACTAAGCCGTTCAAAAGCCTTAGAGTTGTTCCAAACCTTAAACCCAATCTCCCCCTTAGCAAATAGCTTTCCTACTAAAAAAGGTTGACCTTTCTTTGTTTCACTAATATTCACACTATTGATTAGTGCATACCCAGTTAGCTTTTTACCTGGAAGTTCTGTTTGAAATTGTTTAATATCTAATATTTCCATTTTATTACTCTTCTCCTTCGTCTCTTATATTTACTCTCTTACTTTTAGGTAGAACCTTCCACTCCTCAAAGTTATTCCAGCCAGCATCCACACCCACAACGAAACCCCAATTTTACACAAACAACGCACAAGCCCCAAAACAAAGCCACAGAGCCACAAAACAAGCGAATCGCTCAAGGACACCACCAAACGATAAAACCCCGTAAAATCGAAGATTTTCGAGGTTAAATCGCCACACGGATAAATCAACCAACCGTACCCCCACCATCAACCGACAAGAATTTGCAAGAACCCAAATCATGAATTACATCAATCTTCGGAAAAGCCTTACCCAATCTACAAGGCATTGGTAATATTTTCATTCTGTTGTTAGCTAAGTCTGCCGTAGTTGCCCACAATGCAAAAGTTATATCCGGTGTTCTTAAAACCTCAGCAGAACCACCACCTGCAGTTCTCAAATCGAAGTTTCCAGCATCAGTACTTTTTATCAACTCATCAAAAGTAGATTGTTTATACTGGGCAGGTGTTAATACTGCAACATTCTCTTGCCGACAATAAAGCAACAGTTTTTTATAAGCCTCAGCAATACTTTTTCTCTCATCTAAACCCTTTTCAGAACCAATCAATTGCAAATAGTCGATGATAACTAATTGACTGTTATTCTCTTTAACAGAGGTATCTATGTCGTCAATAAATGTTTCTACATTAAAAGGTCGGTCAATATAATCGATAGAACCGTACCCTTCGTTTGTCATTAAATCCAACTTACTTGTCAACTCACAATCCCTTAACTCATCAGTCTGGAACTTATCGTGTAAGATAACATTTTGGTCTACACCGTATTTCTTCTCTGTTACAGATACACCTTGGTTGAATGTCCAATCGAAATGAATAGCTCTCATCTGAGCTGTCCACATCTCTTTACCACCCTCAGCTGCCCATACAGTTATGTTATTGCCGTATCTGATAGCAGTTGTATGACAAATTCTACAACACAACTTTGACTTACCTGCCTTCGGTGGAGCGATTACTTGATAAAACAATCCACTGTATATTCCACCGTAATGTTTATTCAACTCATCAAGAGTATCAAAATCTGAGATTTTGTATGGCTTTTTACCATCGTCTTTCTCTTCATTTAATACCTCGGTCATTTTTGTGAAACCCGTACCCTTGTCTGATGTTGTAACACCTTCAATCTCAGCTACCTTTCTTCTAACATAGTTAAAACTATCATTAAAACCAAAGAGATTTTTACCATTAACATACATACCTCGGTTTAATATCACATTTGCAACCTCATAAGCCTTAGAGGTTTCAATCGCCTTAAACTCCAGAATATACTTTTCCAATGAGAGCTCAAAATCACCCTCACTGATTATAGGCATACCCTTTAGTCTTCTCCACTGTTTCAATACACCTGATATATACCCAAGTTCTAGAGAGCCATCTACTTCTCCAAAAGCTCGAATATCAATATAGGGTTTTGCCTTTGTGATGATATCCCTATTTCTGTTTAGGTAAAGGGAAATAAACTCTTCATCTATTTCCATTCTCTTTAAACGATTTCGATAGTTATAGAGAACTGAGTAAATGATGTAGTTCTCATCTCTAAAAAGCATTGGCGTGACATTTGCAAAAAGCCTATTCACTGCAAAACTCTTTATTTCACTGTCTTCAACTACCAAGGTACTGAGTATAGTGTCTGAGAAACTTCTTAGACGCTCATCAGGAGTTAAACCATCTTCGTCAACCCCATCGTCATCACTTCCATCGTCTTCAATAACAAAATCTAAACCACCTAAGTCCAACTCGTGAGTTACAGCTTCAGGTTCTATGTTATCTTCTGTTTTTGCTTCTTCAACTATACCTAAACCCTTATACTCCTTGTATTCGGACATTCTTAAACCTCACCGTTTTCCGTTTCTATCAATTCTGATGGGTCGCCAATAAACTTACCCTGCAACTTTTGCATTTTAGTTCCATACTGAAGAGGGTTATCAAAGGTTTCCCAAAGCTCTACATTATCCAGTGATTTGTAGTATCTGATATTTATCTTATTTCCGCTGAATACCTTAGCTGAACTTGTTCTTGACCTTACAGGTATATCACTTACCCTTGCCAAACCAAATCTTGCTTTACCAGTAGATTCATCTGCAACCAAGATAAACTCTTTAGTATCCTTTTCTTCAATTACACCAACCAAGTCTGAGATGACCTTTGGAGGTACTCCATTAGGTATAATCCTCTGCTTCCTTTTTGAAATAAGTTCTTCTGTGTTAAGGAAACCAACATACCCATCCTTGTAGAGCAATGTTCTTGTGCTTCCATCAAGCAGTCCAAAGTACATAAAGTAATACTCAAAATCAGTTCCATCAACATAAGTATCAAAGTATTTTGGTAAGTAAACACCCTTCTCTCCAAGTGGAGTGAAGTCTATTTCAGTACCGTATACTCTTAAGATTCGACCAAAGTTATCGAATCCTACAAGAGTTGAATTAGCCTGTGCTGGAATACTTGCAAGCACATCCTCACCCTCAATGATATCTCTACCCTTAATCATAAAACCATTCTTATAGATTGTATAAACACAGTAGCTGTCATCTATAATTTCAGCTTCTACAATCTTAGAGAACTTATAATCCTGTTCAGTTACAAAAGTCTTTCTTTTGCACTGTTCTTTTTGCTCAGCCTTAATTTCGAGTAAATCTTTTACGATATACTCTTCAGGGTGGGCAAGGTAGTATTCTCTCTCTCGCTTAAACTCCATAAGACCATCATAGCGAGTCTTATATTTTCCACCATTGTTAAATGCTGAGATAGCCCTGTTCGATATCCACTCAACTACATCAGCTGTAATATCTTCGAAAATACTTTCAAGATAAGCTCTACCCTCTGCTTTTCCTTTATTTGTTATTTCTCCAATATAATTTTCTTTCCATTCCTGGTTGCTTATCAGCCTGATGAAGTACCCAAGAGAATTTAACTCAGCTTCTACATCTCTCAACTCAGTTTGGAATAGTTCAGTAACAACAGACTTTCTCCACTCTACCCAATGTTGTATAATGCCATGAACACCCAAAATCACAGGCTTACCATTTTCAATAACAATCATATTGGTTGCGATGTTGTTTTGTAGAATCCTTTCCTTATACAACATCAAGAGAACGGATTCAACCTCATTAGCTTTCTTACAGTTAATCTCAAGCAGGTGGTCTGACTTATGACCTGATGCGTCCATCACTGATTTAATTCTCTTATCGCCGAGATTGTTAATTGCCCTAGTAATGTTTTCCACTGTCTTTCCAGCTGGAACTTCTTTAACTAAGATATCTTTGCCATTAATCTCGACCTTTGCACGAATCTTCAATGAAGCCTTACCCGTTAACATTAGTTTGAGTAACTCGATATTGTTTTTTACCAAAACACCACCTGTAGAGAAATCTGGAATTATTACATCACTGTCAGTCAACTCTCCACTTTCAAGATACTTTACTGTTAAATCAATTACATCCCCAAGGTTAAAACTTGGTAATTTCGCTCTAACAGAGACTGCGATACCTTCCATATCATTTACAAGAATGTTTGGAAACCTTACTGGAAGAACTACTGGCTCTAAACCATCACCCTCTTCAGCTGGTTTCATTTTGCAAACCTTCATATCTCTAAAGAAGTAGCCAATGTTCTTGTTTGGCATTATCTTAGTATATCTCATAGCTGCAGGCACATCAGAAGAGTGAACCCTACCCAATTCTCCTGAGGATGCAAAAAGTGGCAAGTTAAATGATGCATTTGACTCAGTCATTCTTACCATTGCATCATATACAGAACCATCACCATGAGGGTGAAGAGCCAATGTTGCACCAACAAGATTGGCACTCTTCAAAAGCCCGTTATTAAACTTCAATCCTTGTGCAGAAGTTAATATTCTCCTGTGAACTGGCTTTAATCCATCATATAAGTCAGGTATAGCTCTGGCAGTAATAACTTCTTCTGCGTAATCAATATACCCTTTTACTAAGTTTTCAAATCCTTCACTTGAACCGTTATATAAATTTGACATTTTACTTTTACCTTTCGTCTACTTCGTGCTTTAAATCTTCCCAAAACTATCAAAGCAGTTTTCTTTTTGTTACCTCTATTATACGCTTACTCTTTTACCTGAACAAGATTATTCATTAAGGATTAAACACACATTCGAACATTAACCCTACCAAATCAAAACTTGCTTCCGTAATTATTAGCATTGCTACAAGGCTTTAAACCCAATAGCCATACCCAATTTCTTTATCCTACATACTCTATCTCTTCAACGTCCAAACCGTCTTCCATATCGAGGCTAGCAATATACCCCATCAATTCATCCAAAGTTTCACATTGTTCAGCATACTCATCACCGATAAGCGTACCCAAGATTTCCTTCTTTCTGAGGTCTGTGCTTTTACCAAATAAGATCTCCAATACAGAATCTATTTCCAAGTCATTAGGACTTATTTTAATTTGTGTTAGTTTTCTAGTTTCTGGGTTAAGAGTTGTGTCCCAAAGGTCTTTTGAGTTCATCTCACCCAAACCCTTAAAACGAGTAATGTTCTGGATAGCTACATCACTTTCCTGCAAATCTCTTAACTCCTCTTCAGTATAGCAGAATAGACTTGTACCATCTACTTTGTTAACTATGTATAGGGGTGTCTCGCCAATATACACATACCCATCGTATAGGAGTTGTGGCATAAGCTTCCAAAAGATTAGGAATAACAACATTCTTATATGCTTACCATCGATATCAGCATCTGTTTCAAAAATGATTTTACCTACTTTCAGAGAGTTGATGTCAAATGTTTTATATCCCTCAATATTTAGCTCAATACCACAACCAATACTTGCTACGATATCAGCAATTTCCTTATTCTTCAGCATCTTCTCAATGCTTGCTTTATACAGATTCAATGACTTACCCTTTAGCTTCTGCAAACACTGGAATACTGGGTCTCGACCATTCTTTACTGCATTTCCTGCAGAATCACCCTCAACAATGAAATATTCTGTTCTGGCTGGGTCAACACCATAAGTCTTACAAGACTTAAACTTATCACTCGCCTTCTGATTTTTTACTGCCTTAGCAATTGACTTCAGCTGTTTTGACATTTCATCAACTGCCAATCTGTTTTCAGCTGTTTCAATAACGCTCTCAACTATTTCAACCAACCATGGCGTACCCTTTGCCCATTCGTTTTCTAGGAGCTCTGTGATTGAGGCTTCTACACAATCAAATACATATCTATTATCTAGGCTGTCTTTTGTTTGACCACGATAAGACACTTTGTTACTTAGAGAAGAAACCAATACTGAAAGAGAACCTGCATAGTCAACTGTCTTGATTTTCACACCTCTCTCAGCACCCCTATCCTTAAAGAATTGCCACTCAGCTGTATTTAAGGCATCAGCATGTACTCCCCCTCGAATAGCTACTTTGTTGTGGAAGAACCTCGTACCCTGACCTTTTTCTCCTATCGCAACCTCAACCTCGCAAACACAAATCTCTCCATCTTCCACAGCATGTGCAAAGTGTTTCCCATAGGCACACCTATCTGAGCCAAGCTCCTCTTTTAAAGCCTCTAACAATGTTTTCTTAGAGAACTGAATTATGTTTCCTTGATTGTTATAAGTTACATCGAAACCACCAATAAATGATTGGTTATAAGCCAAGTCTCTAAACCATCTTTCAGGTATCTTTACATCTGAAAATACACCAAGTGGCTTCGGTCTACCATCAGGTTTCCATCTTACAAAAGTACCATTAGGCTCATCAGTAGCTTCAACAATTGGTTCTTCATAGCAGTGTCTACCATCTTTATAGTCCATAGCAGTCATAACACCATCTCTGTATGACTCTACCCTACAGAACTCTGATGTACCCTGAGTTGCTGCTGCTCCTACACCATTAAGACCTACTGTAATAAGGTAAGGATAATCTCTAAAATCAAAGTTTGACCAATCAGTAATGCTTCTCAACACCTCTTGATTGTCATCGTACTTAGAACCAGCGTAAAGTTCCTCATAGATTAGGAAGTAATTCCACTTGTTATACTTCTCATTCCAACCCATTGGAACCCCTCTACCGTAGTCTCTTATACCAATGCTTCCATCTTCGAATAGTGTTATATCTAGTTTATCACCGTACCCTGACAAGTGTTCGTCTGTTGCATTACCAAGTATCTCAATTACAGTATGTTTCGCACCATCAAGACCATTCGAACCTAGCATAGATTCTGGTCTAGTTCTTATTCTCATCTCACCTTCAAGTAAGTTAATTGACGAATCATCATACTTTTTCTTTTCATCTACCATCTTAAATAATTCCTTTCATTAAGGCTTTTTAGCCACTAACTTTTTTATTTACTTAAATTATAACATAATTTAACCCAAAACCCAATAAGTTACATTGAAATTTAGACAACTTACTAGGAAAATTAAACCACTTAATGAAAAGAGGATACTCAATTCTGAGTATCCTTCTCTTCAACATGTACTATTTAATAAGAGGTAAATCTTACTTGTTAGCTTTTCTCTTTCTCATTATTGTAACGAGAACCATACCCGCTAGGGCGAGAGCTCCTGCACCTACACAAATGTATAGTGGGTTGCTATCTCCAGTGTTTGGAACATTGCTATTAGCAACTACACCATTGTTCTGAGTGTTCTGAGCTGCTGTGTTACCACCATTCTGAGTTGTAGCAGTTCCATTGTTCTGAGGCTGTGGAACAACCTTAGCCTTATTTGTTACTGGAACTTTAACTGTTCTTGTCATACCATTCTCAAATGTTATTTTGTATGTTAGTGTGAGTTCGAATTCCTTGCTGAAATCTACCTTATCAATACTAACATCCTTACCCTCAGCATTTTGGATTGACAGAATCTCAAAATCTTTAACCTTGCCATCAGTCTTGAAGAACTCATGGTCATCTAGCTTAGCAAAATCTTCCAATGTGATGTCACCAATTGTATAGTTATGTGGCACTGGAGTTACTGTTGGAATCGCTTCAATTGTACCCCAAGGAACTTCTTTTACCACCTTTACAGAAACCTTAACTGTTCTGGTCATACCGTTCTTAAAGATAACCTTAACCTTTCCTGTAAAGTCACCCTTTTCAGTTGTAGCAACATCTTCAACTACTTCAGCTGTAGCACCTTCTGGTAGAGCTACACCCTTAGTAATATCACATGGCGTACCCTGAACAGCATATACTGTTGTTGTCTTAACTTCAGGAATTTCTTCCAATCCAATCATTGGCTGGTGTACCATAACCTTTACAGTTACAACCTTAGACATTCCATTAGCTAGAATAACCTTTACTTTAGCATCCTTTAGACCAACAGTTGATGTATTAGCTTTTTCATAAACCTCAACTCTTGCACCTTCTGGTAGGTTAGTTATTGCATTTGAGTAGTCTGCTTCAGCATCCTTCATTACATTTACAGTTGCTGTTGTAATTGATGGGAACTCTTCAATAGGTGCCCACTTAATTACCACTGAAACTGGGATCTCAACGTCTATTGACTTAAGACCGTTCTTGAAGATTATCTTACCCTTTGCAATCTGTTTACCTGGTTTGTTAACATCTGCAGGTTCAGTGATTCCTAGACTAGCACCATTAGGCATATTCTTCACTGCAGATAGGTAGTCTATAGGTTCTGTTGTCTTGTAAGTTACTTCGATTTTCTCAATCTGTGGCGTATAAGTAACCTTGATTGGAACTATATGCCAAGTCTTGTCAAAAGTACCATCACCATTAGGGGTGTAAACTGGGAACTTAGCTGCTGTGTCAGTTGGAGCGTCATAGCCATTTACTATTTTCTCTTCTCCTGCTTCTACGGATAAACCGTTAACAGTACCAGCTAGCTCTTCAGCCTTAGCATTAACGTCTTCCTTGTTGTCTGTGATAGCGTATATTGCTGTTCCATCTCCTCTATAGAAAACTGCGTTCTCTACCTCTTTTGTTATTGGAGCATTTTCAGGACTAAAGTCCTGCTCAGCCTCATCAACCCTAGTGAAAGCACCATCAGGTTTTGTCACTGAATCTAGAATATTGAGCTCCTGACCTACCTCTTTCTCAACAGCGTTCTCAGTAACATCTTCTCCTGCGAAAGCTGCTGCTGGTACCAAGCAAGCTATTAGCAAGCTTGCCCCAACCACCTTAAATATTTTCTTAAACTTCATTTCTTTCTCTCCTTTTCTATGTAAATTTCAGTTTAATAAAATTCTCCTTACTACTTTTAGATAGCTGAGACTTTTAAGATTTTATCACCTTAGCTATCTAAAAATACCTTACTAGTTATTCTTCTTTTTGAATCGTACAATCATAGCAGTTGTGAACATTAGCAACATACTGTAAAAAACAATATCATTATTATCACCTGTATTAGGTACATCCTTTTTTACTGCTTGCTGTGCCTGTTCTTTCTGTGTACTGTTTTTATCTACCTTAGGTAAAACAGATGTGCTGTGTTCTACTGGTTTTGGAGTCTCTGGTTTGCTAGGTTCCTCAGGCTTGTTTGGAGTCTCAGGTTGTTCTGGTTTGTTAGATTCTACTGGTTTATTTGGTTCTACAGGCTTACTAGGCTCTGCAGGTTTCTTAGGTTCCTCTTTCTTCTCTTTAGTATTTTTGATAGTAAGTACCCCACCATTGCTTGTTACACTGACTGTGTATACTTCATCAGTAGACTTATACCCCTCTGGAGGAGTTATCTCAGTAACATTATACTCACCAAGTTCTAGCTTATCAGATAGTGCAATTCCCTTATCATTAGATGTAAGCTCAAAGCTCTTATCACCTTTAGTTATCTTGAACTTTGCTCCAGCTAGTCCTTTACCTGTTTCAGAATCAACTTTTCTAATTCTTAACTTGCCATTAATCTCTGTATTTAAGCCACCACCAGCTGCCTTGTATATCCATACTCCAGCCGACTTGTTTGGAGAAATATCGTCTGCTCTTAGTTCTGCTGTGTTATTCTGTATTGGGTCCTCATCGTTTACAGTTGTCGCATAAGATAGTAAGTAACCCTGTGTTCCAATCTCCCCAAGCTCTAGAGTAAAAGATGTTTTATCTTCGTTATACTTAACTTTGTTTGATACATCAATCTTTTCACCGTAGTTAGTAATGTTTCCATCAGGAGCAAAAGTAACTTCCTGTAGCTCAAACTCAGGTAAGTATTCACCATTGCCTGATTTAATCTTATCAGTTATAACAACATTATTTAGATTCTGCCCACTCTTGTTAATTCTAATTCTCCAATCAGCTCTATCCTTGCTCTTTGATGGGTTAGCCCATTTGCCAATTACTTCTGTTCCTGATACTGGCTTGTTAGGAGTAAACTTAACTGGCGGAGATACATTATAGCTACTTTTATTATTATTGTTTAGTACAACTCTAATTGGTGTAGCCTCTCCCAGCTGAACAGCTTTTTCATTGCCTTTAGCATAGAAGAATAAGTTTCCTTGTAAGTTAGCTTTACCATTCATCTTTTCGTTGAATACGATGTGAATGATTCCGCCACCTGTTTCGCTAGGCTTGACAACAGCGTGTGCGATTGCCTCACCTTCACTATCATTCAGAGTAAAGTTATAATCTGTAAACGCTGATGATAAATCAATCTGTTCAGGAACAGCCATATCAAAGTAATCTCCAGTATGGATAGTATCATTGATAGTATAGTTAGCAAATAACTTGAACGAACTACCAATAGATGTTTCTGTGATTGTCTCTCCCTTATCGTTCTGTAACTCTAACTTTGTTAGCTGAACATCCAAAGCTTTATTTTCATCTGCAAATACACCTGCAGGTATAAGTGCGAAGATAAGAATAATTGCTAATACGATAACATACCTTTTTTTTCTCATAATGCCACCATTTGGATAAGTATTATAACTTACCTCTTTCCTCTTGTGATTTTAAGTAATATCTTATAAAAATGGAAGTAAGGGATTCGTACCCCTTACTGCCACACATACTCACCCTCTGCTTCGTGGTGGATTGTCTTAGTCTGGTATTCACCTGTAGGGACTTTTTCGTACCCTGCTTCTACGGATAAACCGTTAACAGTACCAGCTAGCTCTTCAGCCTTAGCATTAACATCCTCACTATAGTCTACTATAGTGTATATAAGCTGACCAGCACCATTGTAAAACCTGTAAACTTCAACTTCTTTGTAAATCGGAAGATTGTAATCTGGAACCTGCTCATCCCAAGCTGGTTTAGTTACTACCCAAACCTTTTTCTTCTGAGGGGCTGCTGGCTTAGATGCCTCTGTTGAACTCTTTGAACTACTGTTTGAGCTGTTAGATACTGTTTGCTTACTTGTATTACTTGCAGACGCTGTCTGCTTACTTGTTTTACTTGCAGACGCTGACTGCTTACTTGTAGAATTTGAACTTGCTGTTGCCTTAACTGCTGACTTCTTAGTCTCTACAAGCTTCTCAGCTTCCTTGATAGCTTCTACATTACCTGATTTCTTAGCCTCTTCCAACTTCTTTTCAGCTTCCTTTACTTCTTCAGGCTTGCTTTCCTTATTCTCTTTAATTTCCTTTTCTACCTTCTTAGAGTTTGACTTCTTAACGTCATCCTTCTTAACTGTTTTAGCAACCGTTGTTGTTTTGTTATTATCAGCCTTAGCTGTATTGTCTGACATCAGCATTGCTGTAGCCGTACCCCCTACGAGGGTCATTACTAAAAGACCAGTAATTATACCACTCTTAACCTTATTTTCTTTTACCTTTGCGATTAGGTTCTTAACCATTTCCTTCATCTTCATTTCGTTTACCTCTTTTCATTAAATGTTAAATTTTTACAAGCCGATTGCTTGAATTTACTTAAATTATAGCACATTTTCTAATACTTCGCAAGACACTGATAAAAATTTTTATTTTTTCTTTCAATATTTACACATCTTTATTAGAAAATCTACCCACTCTGTTGAAATCAACTGTGACCTCAACCTTGATTTAACACTAGTTTACCTAATCTCTAATCTGTTCTCAACTACTTTCTAAAAATACTTAAATTCTTACCAAATTTACACCAAAATAAAGCACAAAACACGAAAACGAGCCAAAAGCTTCTATTTATATAATATAGGAACAAAAAGGTGGTAGCCGAAACTACCACCCATTTTACCAACTACTTAATTATAGCTCGCTAGACTTCCTTCTCTTTATCACTAGAACCAAAGCTCCAGCAACAACAAGAAGTGAACCATACCCCATGATGTTTGAAACATCTCCTGTGTTTGGAATATCTTTCTTAATTTCAACAGTCTGACCCTTATCGTGGATGTCCTTATGCTCAGCAACTAGAACACCATTAGCATCATACCATTCTTCGAAAGCAACTAACTGCTTACCCTTCAAGTTTGTTGTATCGAGATTAAAGTCTACTGTTACAGTACCATTCTTTTCAGAAACAGTTACCTTCTTTTCAACTTCCTTAACAACCTCTACACCAAAGATATTTCCGTAAACGATTTTACCCTTTACAGTGTACTCGCCTGCAGGAACATTCTCATGCTTGATTTTATCTTCGAATGGAGTATTTTTGCTTGCATTAACAACCTTCTTACCGTTAGAAGTCATCTGAGTACCAATCTTAGGCACTGAAACTGTCTGACCTTTATCAGTTGGGTCTTCATGAACTGCAACCTCTACCTTACCATCGAGTACTTTTTCAAACACTACAATATCTTTTCCTGCTACAACAGAACCATCGAAGTGGAATACTACTTCAGCCTTACCCTTGGACTCCTTAGGAGTGTGAAGAGCGTATGCAGTGATTTCTTTTCCATCCTTATCGAGAACAGGTTTCTTTGTTTCCTTGTCGATAATCTTTCCTTCGAATCTCTTTTCTTTTCCAGGTGTTAGACCCTTGTATTCTACAACATCCTTGAACTGAGAGTCCTTGCCACCATATACAACCTTACCACCCTTCATGTTGGTAGCAGTTGTTTTGATTTCTGGAAAGCTGACTGTCTGGTCTTCATCGTTAATATCTGCGTGAATTACAAGGTCTTTACCTTCATATCTAACAGTTTCAAATGCAACAGTTCTCTTTCCAGCTAACTTGCTTGCATCAACTTCGAATTCAACCTTGTAAGTACCGTCAGCCTTTTCAGGTGTAAACTCTACAGTTTTTTCAGCAACAACAGTATCTGGGTTAGCCTTATCTACTAGTTTAGCTAGCATCTCATACTTTAATCCGGGTACAAGTTTCTTATAGTGTACATTGTCAAATACTTTAACCATACCCTTTGGTAGGTGGTCTTTCACGCCATTCTCGAATGTAGCTGTTGTATGTACTTCAGGAACTGGCATATTTTCAATCTGCTGAGCCTGCACCTTTGTAGTATTCTCTACAGTGAACTCAACATCCTTCTCCTGAATGAAGTAACCCTTAGGTGCTTCGACTTCGTGAATTCTATACTTCTTACCTACTTCCAACTTTTCAGTTAGATGTGCTTTTCCGTCAGAAATCCACTTGTCAACTACTGCACCGTTTTCGTCTAAAAGCTGTAGCTTAGCACCCTTTACAGCTTCTCCTGAGGACATATCTTTCTTTGAAATTTCAGTTTTTGTAAAATCGTTTTCCATTTCAACCTTTTGTGGTTCTTTTGTATCCTTTACAGTAAACTCAACTTCTTTATTGTTAACAACATACCCCTTAGGAGCTGCAATTTCTTTCAGCTTGTAAGTCTCACCAACTGTAAGACCTTTAAGTACGTGCTTTGTCTCTGTTGAAACAAACTCATCAACAACCTTATTTTCCTTATCTAGAACCTGAAGTGTTGATCCAGCAAGGTTTTTCTTTGTTGCCTTATCGATTTTGTAAATTTCAGTTGTAGTTGCATCTTCCTTAACCTCCACAGTGTAATCAAATACAGCTTTATTGATTTCAGTGATTCTTGCACGAATATCCTGTTTTTCTGTATTTAGAATGTACCCCTTAGGTGCTTTCTTTTCATACACTTTGTAAAGACCTGGCTTTAATTCACCAGTTTCAGCCTTACCTTCTTTGTCTGTAGTAATCTCATAGACTTCAGTATCTTCTCCGGTTAGCTTATCATATTTAGCTACACCAAATACTGCACCTTCGAAAGAACCAACACCCTGTGGAACTGGCTTTCCTGTTTCTGAGTCAATTTTCTGAACATGAATCTTAATTTTCTGTTCCTTTTCTGTATCTGTTGCAGTAAGCTCTACATCAGCTTGTGTAGCTGTATGACCAACTCCATCAAATATTTTCTCTACGAGAACACCCTCTGTTCGAGCAAAACCCTTCGGAGCTGTTTTCTCTTCAATAGTTAGTTTACCAATAGGAACAAATAACATTCCTATTTTATTAAAGAACGCAGGATCACCTGAACCCTCTACATAGTTCTTTGTGGTTGCTGAAACAATACCTTTGTCATTTGACTTGAAATCCCAACTCTTAGTTGGTTCTGTTGGATAAGACCCATCTGCTTCTGGTGCATAATACTTTAGTGTATAAACTGCACCTGCCACAGATAAATTCTTATCTGCACCTTCCTCAGCTTCTTTAGTTAGCTTTAGATATATAGGGTCAAAGATAACTTTATCACTTACTGCTACCTCAGTTGTCTGACCAGCAGTTACTGTTACTGTGTATGCCTCAGGGTCTAATCTGTACCCTTTAGCAGGTGTAAGCTCTTTCACGAAATACTGACCTGGAGTTAGTTCCAAAGTATTTGCTGAACCATCAGCACCAGTTGTGAACTCACCAACCTTATTTGTTAGACCACTGTCTGTGTAAACTCCATATACTGCCCCTTCAAGAGAATACCCATTTGGACAACACTTTATTAGGTCTGTACCGAATGTTTCTGCAGTTGACTTTGTAAGGTGTGCATGTCCAACAGCTGCTTCTGTCCAAAATGCTGCTGTACTCTGACCTGCACCTTGATACATATACCCATTACCTTTTCTATCTTTTGCATGAGCATTTGCATATGCAGTAGCACCATTTAGCATTGTATCTATATCCCCCCAAATCCAGTTTGAAGTCCTTCTTACATCTGCAGTCCAAGAGATACCCTCAGGATCCACACCTGACATGTTATGCCAAACCCACATTTGTGCATGTGCTGCACCAGCCTCTCCTTCACCATACTGTCCTCTAATATAATCAAGACCATTGGCTATAAAAGTTGTTCTTTCTTGTCCAATTACAGGAACAATGTTTGAGCGTGTCTTTGCCCCATTTTGAAATGTTACATAAGGGTTTATACATAGGGATTTAAGCCCATCACTACAAACAAACCAAGATGGCACATCCCAATTAACCATTGCTGTGCCCTGATATACTCCTCCTTGCATTTTCCACTTATGTGTGCTCATAGTTGTTTCCACAACATTAACCGTATCTGCATTAG
>ERZ772999.313-NODE-313-length-31215-cov-17.842972_pt1 | contig 31215 bp, 22 predicted proteins | sample MGYA00511467_ERZ772999 | MGnify/ENA primary metagenome ERZ772999 (study PRJEB29015, sample SAMEA2738064) | human oral metagenome | biome: human oral; feature: human-associated habitat; material: saliva | place: China | collected 2218 ... | reverse complement strand
GAGGGCCGGAACCGTCCGCGTTCCCTCAGGCCCCGAACGCGTTGAGGCGCTTTGAGACAGCGTCACCTGGACCGCTCTCGCGCCGGCCCACTGCTCCGCCGCGTCGTCAGGCAGCCTCACCTCAGCGACCTGGCTGACAGAGGTGTGCAGCTCCTTGACGCCTTCACCGGAGTCGGACAGCTCAGTGAGAACCTGAGTGTCGGCCCGAGCCGCGGGCGACCCCGGTACCGTCGTGGCAGCCAGAGCGACGGCATCGCCGGCCATGAGGGCCCGGTCTCGAGCCGCGGACAGTCCGACGACGACGCTGGCCACGTCGACGCCGCCGCTCCCGCCAGGAGCCTGCGTCGATGCCGTTGCGGCTGAGCTCCCGGCGACTAAAGGAGACGGGCTACCTGAAGGGATGGCTCCGGCGCGGGAGGAGGTCAGCGACCGCACCGATGCTGTCGGGCCGGCGGCCGCTCCGAGCGCCCACGCGGGCCTGTGCGACACCAGGGCCTTGGCCGGCCCCCAGGCGGCCAGGCAGATGGCCACCAGCGCCACTGCCGCAAGTCCCCAGGCGCGGGTGCGCGAGCGCCCTGATCCTCCCCTTCTCCCCCAGCGTATGGCCGCGGGCCCTCGCCCGGTGCGGCCGGCACTGCCATGGTTGTTCCGTGGCTCGCCCCTCATCCTCGGCCGGCGGCTCGGTCGGGCTTTGGGCCTGAGCCTGGAGCCGACCGTGCGTGTCGGGGTGCGGGCTGCTGCTCGCAGGGAGCCGGCAGCCATGCGGGCGCCGTCGGGCAGCTCGATGGGTGAGGCCTGCCCGAGCTGAGGTGCCCGGGCCGCCAGATCCCGGGCGGTGGGACGGTTCGCGGGCTCCTCGGCCAGGGCATCAGTCAGGATTCCCGCCAGGCGCCGGGAGGCGGTACCGCCCTGTCCCGAGCACTCGGTCAGCAGACGGGCCAGGGCGTAGACGTCACCGGTCGCGGAAGGCGGGGCACCGGCGAGGCGTTCCGGCGCGGCATACTCCTGCGTGCCCGTCTCCATGACGGAGCCCAGCAGGTCAACGAGAACCGGGTGCCCATCGGCGGTCACCAGGACGTTGCCACTCGACACGTCCCCGTGGGTCGCTCCGTGCTCGTGCAGGTACGCCAGTGCCGAGCCCAGAACGTCCAGGAGCGTGGCCAGCGAGGAGACGTTCAGCCGTCCTCGCGCCCCCAGAACCACGTCGAGTCCCGCCCCGTCGACGAGGTCCATGATGACGCCCGCCCGATACTCGGGCAGCGAGACCACCTCCCGCACGGTGACCAGGCCGGGGTGGCGCAGGACGCGCAGGTCGGCCAAGCGCCGCAGGACTAAGGCTCCAGCACGTCCGTGGGGCAGGTCGACGACCCGGATGACCACATGGCGGCCCTGCGCATCGAGGCCACGGCGAGGGGCGCTGGGGGCAGTGGAGCGCCCCATGACCTCACCGACGGTGTAGCCCTGCTGCGACAGGGCGCCAAGCGCCGAGTCAGGAATGCCCGGCTCCGCGTCCGAGGGAGGCAGTGAGCCGGCGCGAAGGGCGCTCGCACGGCGCGGCCTAAGTCGCCGGTGAGGTACAGGACGGCGTCGGAGCCGCGCACGGTGGGAGGCGCCATCTGCGGGGCGGTCGGCGGGGCGGGGGCACGTCGTCGGGCTCATGCACTCCATGGTCATCACGGCACACCGTGATGACCAGCCCTTTCGACCGGCCTGTGGATAACTCGGGTTCGAGTGCCGGTTGTGGTCACGTAGACTGCACCCGTGCTGCGCGAGGACATGGAGCTCGGTTCCCGGCTCATCCCCTTCCATGAGGGCTGGCAGCGGCAGAGGGATGTTCACGGCGAGATCGTGGAGGGGCGACGTCCCTCCACCCTTCTGCTCGTGGAGCACGAACCGGTCTACACCGTCGGCAGGAGGGCCCACTCCTGGGAGCGGCCCAGCGCCGACGTCGTCGAGCCCGGTCACGTACCGGTGGTCGACGTGGACCGTGGCGGCAAGACCACCTGGCACGGGCCTGGACAGCTGACCGTGTACCCGATCCTGCGCCTGGCCCAGCCCATTGACGTCATCCGCTACGTACGGGCCCTGGAGGCCGCCGTCATCGACCTGTGCGGCCTCTACGGACTGGAGACGGTCCGCGTCGAGGGGCGCTCCGGGGTCTGGCTGCCGGCCGATCCTGAAGCCTCGGGTGAAGCGGATCAGCTTGCGCGCCCCGAGCGCAAGATCTGCGCCCTGGGGGTGAGGGTCGCCCGCGGCGTGACCATGCACGGGATCGGCCTGAACGTCGATCCCGACCTGGAGGCCTTCTCCCTGGATCGCATCATTCCCTGCGGAATCGACGACGCCGGAGTGACCTCACTGGCAGCGGAGACCGGCCGGCACCTGGCGACCGGCGCTCCCGCAGACGCCTTGGTATCCACCCTGGAGAGCCACCTATCGCCCTTGGTGGCGGATGCCACGTGACAACAGGCCTCACTCCTAGGCCGGAGGTCCTATAAAACTCGGGAGCGTACTAGACTCCCCGTAGAACCGTCGTCGGCGAGGAGAGGTAGACGTGAGCACCACCGTGGCCCCTGAGGGACGTAAGCTCTTGCGGGTTGAGGCGCGCAATGCCCAGACCCCCATTGAGTCCAAGCCCGACTGGCTGCGCACCCGCGCCGTCGTCTCCGACACCTACCAGGAGGTCCGCGGCCTGGTGCGGGAGAAGAGTCTGCACACAGTGTGTGCCGAGGCGAACTGCCCCAACATCTACGAGTGCTGGAACGACCGTGAGGCCACCTTCCTGGTGGGCGGCGAGATGTGCACCCGACGTTGCGACTTCTGCGACATCGCCACCGGCCGCCCCACCGAGTACGACGTCGACGAGCCCCGGCGTGTGGCGGTCTCGATCAAGGAGATGGACCTGCGCTACGCCACCGTGACCGGGGTGGCCCGCGACGACCGTCCCGACGGTGGCGCCTGGCTCTACGCCGAGACCGCCCGCCAGGTGCACGAGCTCTCGCCGGGCACCGGTGTCGAGCTGCTCATCCCCGACTTCAAGGGAAACCCCGACGCGCTTGAGGACGTCTTCTCCTCGCGCCCCGAGGTTCTCGGCCACAACCTGGAGACGGTCCCGCGCATCTTCAAGCGGATCCGGCCGGCCTTCTCCTACCAGGGCAGTCTCGACGTCATCACGGCCGCCGCCGAGGCAGGGCTGGTCACCAAGTCCAACCTCATCCTGGGCATGGGCGAGACCCGTGACGAGATCGAGGCGGCCATGGCCGCCCTGGTGGAGGCGCGCTGTGACATCCTGACCATCACCCAGTACCTGCGCCCCTCCAAGCTGCACCACCCCGTTGACCGCTGGGTCAAGCCTCAGGAGTTCGTGGATCTCAGCCGCCTGGCCGAGGAGATCGGGTTCGCCGCCGTCATGAGCGGCCCCATGGTGCGTTCCTCCTACCGCGCCGGCATGCTGTGGGGACGGGCCATGGTCAAGCGCGGTCGCCCCATCCCCGAGCACCTCTCGCAGCTCGCCGAGCCGGCCACCGCCCGCCAGGAGGCGTCGGCCCTGCTGGGAGCCCACCCCCACCTCGCCGCCGCCTGCTGAAGGCGAAGCGCGGGTCCCACGCAGCCGACCGGGTTCCCGGTGCGCACCGGCCTGCCACGCTGACGGCGAGACCATGTGTGCCGGCGCACCAACGTCGTCTATGGTGTGCCCGTGAGTAGTGCCCAGTCCCCCCAGCCGAAGAAGAAGCGCCGGCTGGCTCAGTACCTTCAGAACATCAAGGACTCCTACACGATCTCGCGGCGAAGCTACCCGTGGATCGGGTGGACGATGCTGGCGGTACTCGCCACCTGCCTCGCCCTGGGGGCCGCTGTCTCCCTCGGCTACGGACTGTCCCTGTGGTACTGGCTGATGATGGGCATCCTCATGGCGCTCATGATCGACATGTTCATTCTGTCGTTCACGGTCCGCCGCGCCTCCTTCTCCCAGATCGAGGGAATGCCAGGAGCAGCGAAGGCCGTTCTGGATCAGATCGGTCGGGGCTGGTACGTGGAGTCCGAGCCCGTTGCCTTCACCAAGGACCAGGACCTCGTGTGGCGGCTGGTGGGACGCCCCGGCGTCGTTCTCATCGCTGAGGGCCCCAGCACCCGAACCCGCCGCATGCTGGCCGAGGAGGAGCGCAAGGTCCATCGACTGCTGTCGACCGTCCCCATCCACACCCTTCAGGTCGGCACCGACGCCGGACAGGTGCGCCTGACCGACCTGACCAAGACGCTGCGCCAGCTTCCGACCAAGCCCACGTCACTGACTGACAGTGAGATCACTCAGGTCTCCAAGCGTCTGACGTCGATGGCGGGCAAGAACCTGCCGATCCCCAAGCACATCGACCCCAATCGGGTCCGCCCCGACCGCCGCGCCATGCGCGGACGCTGAATCTCCGCCCCAGCTCACCTCCTTCTCCCATGACACAGGGCCCTGCCGACTCGAGCAGTCCGGCGGTCAACGGGCGAAACACTCAGGCAACACTGACGCCATTCCTTTGTCACGGTAACGCCAATATAGTGACCGCCGTCAGCCACAGTGCATACGCGTGAAGTATGTGCGCCGTTCCCACCTGGAGGAGATATGTTCAAGGACGCATCCGAGGCACTGACGTTCATCGAGAAGGAGAATGTCGCGCTGGTCGATGTGCGGTTCTGCGACCTACCCGGCGTCATGCAGCACTTCACCATTCCTGTGGCCGCCTTCAAGGACGAGGCCCTCACTGACGGCCTGATGTTCGACGGCTCATCAATCCGAGGCTTCACGGCGATCCACGAGTCGGACATGAAGCTGGTTCCCGACGTGACCACCGCCTTCCTGGACCCGTTCCGCGAGGAGAAGACCCTGGTCGTCAACTTCTCGATCGTCGACCCCTTCACGGACGAGGTCTACTCGCGCGACCCCCGCTCGATCGCCGCCAAGGCCGAGGACTACCTGCGCTCCACCGGAATCGCCGACACCTGCTACATCGGGGCCGAGGCCGAGTTCTACCTCTTCGACTCGGTGCGCTACGAGGCCTCACCGGCCGAGTCCTTCTACGCCATCGACTCCTGCGAGGCGGCCTGGAACACCGGCCGCGAGGAGGAGGGTGGCAACAAGGGATACAAGACCGCTTTCAAGGGCGGCTACTTCCCCGTCTCCCCCAACGATCAGATGGCCGATATCCGTGATCGCATGGTCCGCACCTGCCTCGCCTCCGGACTGGAGATCGAACGGGCCCATCACGAGGTCGGCACCGCCGGACAGCAGGAGATCAACTACCGTTTCAGCTCTCTGCTCGCCGCGGGCGACGACATGATGAAGTTCAAGTACATCATCAAGAATGAGGCCTGGCGCAACGGCAAGACAGCGACCTTCATGCCCAAGCCGATCTTCGGCGACAACGGCTCGGGCATGCACACCCACCACTCGCTGTGGAAGGACGGCAAGCCGCTGTTCTTCGACGAGCGGGGCTACGGCCAGCTCTCGGACCTCGCCCGCTGGTACATCGGTGGGATCCTGGCCCACGCCCCGGCGCTGCTGGCCTTCACCAACCCGTCGGTGAACTCCTTCCACCGTCTGGTCCCCGGCTTCGAGGCGCCGGTCAATCTGGTCTACTCGGCCCGCAACCGCTCGGCCTGCATCCGCATCCCGGTCACGGGCTCCTCCCCCAAGGCCAAACGGGTGGAGTACCGGGTGCCGGATCCCTCCTCCAACCCCTACCTGTGCTTCGCCGCCGTCCTCATGGCCGGAATTGACGGCATCCGCAACCGCATCGAGCCCCGCGAGCCCATCGACAAGGACCTCTACGAGCTGGCTCCCGAGGAGTACTTCGACATCGACAAGCTCCCCGACAGCCTGGACGAGGCGCTGGAGGCCCTGGAGGACGACCACGACTTCCTCACTGAGGGAGACGTCTTCACCCCCGACCTCATCGAGACCTGGATCGAGTACAAGCGCACCAACGAGATCGAGCCGCTGCGGTTGCGCCCCCACCCCTACGAGTTCCAGCTCTACTACGACCTGTGAGCCGGTGACCCAGCTCAGACGGCGGCCCTGAGCCTCCTACGCACGAGGCTCAGGGCCGCCGTCGTGCTGTACGCCACCCTCCCGACTTGCATATCTATACTGCATTGCGGATATTCTTTCTCCGTCTTGATCCACTCCGAAGAGGAGATCCCACGATGAGGATCCGCCAACACGCCTCCCTCGGGCTGGCAGCCACCGCCTGCCTGGTCCTCAGCGGATGCACCAACGCCGCTGACTGGAACGCGAACCGGAGCTCGCAGATCCACTCCTTCGACACCTCGTCGATCCAGGCGCAGCCCGACATCATTGCCAAGCTCCCTCAGGGCGCCCTTGAGGACGGTGTCCTCGACGTGGCCGCTTCCACGGACTACGCGCCGGCCGAGTTCCTCGACCCCTCGGGCAAGGCCGTGGGCTACGACGTCGACCTGACCAATGCGATCGCCGCCGTCCTGGGCGTCGAGGGCAAGGTGCACACCGCCGAGTTCGACTCCATCATCGCCTCGATCGGCTCGAAGTACGACGCCGGCATCTCCTCCTTCACCGTCACCCCCGAACGGACCGCGGAGGTCGACATGACCGCCTACATCAACGTGGGCTCGCGATTCAACGTCCAGGCCGGCAACCCCAAGGGCGTCGAGACCTCCGACCACCTCGAGCTGTGCGGACGGACCATCGGCGTCCAGGTGGGAACCGCTCAGGAGACCACCATGCGCGACGCCGCCGACAAGTGCGCCCAGGCGGGCAAGCCGGTGCTGTCCGTGCGCTCGTACTCCAAGCAGTCCGAGGCCACCACCGGCCTGGTGGGCGGCACCATCGACGCCACCTACTCGGACTCCACCGTGGCCGGCTACGCCGTCGAGCTGACCGACGGCCAGATCGTCACCCTCGGTGAGATCGAGGACGCCGCCCCCCAGGGGGTGGTGACTGCCAAGGCCGATCCCCAGTTCACCGCCGCGATCCAGGCCGCCGTCCAGTACCTCATGGACCACGGCATCTGGCAGAAGATCCTGGACAACTGGGGCGTGAAGGACGCCGCCCTGACCACCGCAGATCTCAATCCCGCAGTGAAGGAGTGAGCAGTGACCGCCTCACCCGCCTCTGAGGACAACAAGGTCGTCCTCAACAACCCCAAGCCCGTCCCCCGCCCGGGGACGTGGATCAGTGCCGCGATCGTCACGATCCTGGGGGCCATGCTCGTCCACGGGCTGGTCACCAATGAGAAGTTCCACTGGTCCACGGTCTGGTTCTTCCTGCGTGAGGTCCACGTGGTCAAGGCCGTCGGCTGGACGCTGCTGCTGACGTTCATGGCCATGGCCATCGGCATCGTGCTCGCGGTCACCACGGCGATCCTGCGCCAGTCCTCCAACCCGGTCCTGCGCTGGGTGGCGCTGGCCTACCTGTGGTTCTTCCGTGGCACCCCGATCTATACACAGCTGGTCTTCTGGGGTGCGCTGTCCGCGCTCTACCAGAAGCTGAGTCTGGGCGTCCCCTTCGGCCCCGAGCTGCTGACCTTCAAGACGACGACGGTCTTCACCCCCTTCGTCGCGGCGGTCCTGGGGCTGGGCATCAACGAGGGCGCCTACCTCTCCGAGATTGTCCGCTCGGGCCTGAACTCAGTGGACAAGGGCCAGAGCGAGGCCGCCGGTGCCCTGGGCATGAGCAGGGGCCAGATCCTGCGCAGGATCGTCCTTCCCCAGGCGATGAGGGTCATCGTCCCGCCCACCGGCAACGAGACGATCTCCATGCTCAAGACGACCTCCTTGGTGCTGGCGGTCCCCTTCACCCTGGATCTGACCTTCGTCACCAACTCCTACGCGTCGCTGACCTACCAGATCATTCCGCTGCTTCTGGTCGCGGCCATCTGGTACATCATCATCACCTCAATCCTCATGGTGGGACAGCACTACATCGAGCGCTACTACGGCAAGGGCTTCGACCCTGACAAGTCCTCCGGCTCCTCGGGCCGGGGCCTGTCGGCCCGTCAGCAGGCCATCCTCGATGCACACACCACCAAGGACGATCCCTTCCTGGAGGTCACCCCATGAGCACATCCGCCCAGGCAGCAGCCGCCACGCCCAAGGTCGAGATCAGCGACCTGCACAAGTTCTTCGGTGAGCTGCACGTGCTGCGGGGCATCGACCTCATCGTCCCGCCCGGCTCGGTGACGGTCCTCATCGGCCCGTCGGGCTCGGGAAAGTCCACGCTGCTGCGCTGCATCAACGAGCTGGAGTCCATCGACGCCGGCCGGATCAAGGTCGACGGCGACCTCATCGGGATGCGTGAGGTCGAGCGCAGGGGGCGCATCGAGCTGCACGCCCTGTCGGACAAGGCCCGCGCCGCTCAGCGCGCCAAGATCGGCATGGTCTTCCAGCGTTTCAACCTCTTCCCCCACATGACGGCTCTGCAGAACGTCATGGAGGCACCGGTCCTGGTCAAGAAGACTCCGAAGGCCAAGGCCCGTGAACGCGGCATTGAGCTGCTGGAGCGGGTGGGGCTGGGGGATCGCCTCGACCACTACCCCTCCCAGCTCTCCGGTGGCCAGCAGCAGCGAGTGGCGATCGCCCGGGCCCTGGCGATGGACCCCGAGCTCATGCTCTTCGACGAGCCGACCTCGGCCCTGGACCCCGAGCTGGTCGGTGAGGTGCTACAGGTGATGCAGGACCTCGCCGCCTCCGGCATGACGATGGTCGTGGTCACCCACGAGATGGGCTTCGCCCGGGAGGTCGGCGACCAGCTGATCTTCATGGACGGCGGTGTCATCTGCGAGTCCGGTGACCCCGTCAAGGTCCTGGACGATCCTCAGGCCGAACGCACCCGGGCCTTCCTCTCCTCGGTCCTGTAGGGGCGGGCCGGTTCAGGAGGGGGCCTGGTCCCAGGCCCCGTCATCCCAGGAGGTCAGGCTCCATCCACCGCCGGGATCGCCGTCGACGACGGTGATCCCGGTGTTGTGCATGGGGCGATCGGCGACCCACAGCGGGTCCACGCCGCCTCCAGCCGCGGCCCTCAGGGAGGTCCACAGACGCAGCGCGGTGCCGTGGGAGACGAGCAGGGCCGCTGAGTCTCCCGCCCGGGCGGCCTGCTCGCAGATGCGGTCGACGGCCTCGTCGAAGCGCTGAAGCGTGTCATGCCCGTCCTCCGGGGAGCCGGGGATGCGGCAGGCGGGGCGCCCCGCCATCCAAGCCCGGGTGGTGTCCACGTAGCAGGCCACCGAGCGTGCGTCGGTGTTCATCTCCAGGTCGGCGGCCAGAACCTCACGCAGTCCCGAGTCGACGGTGGCGCTCAGGCCGGTGGCGGCCTCGATAGGGGCGATGGTCTGCCTGGCGCGCAGGATCGGGGAGACCCACAGTGACCCCAGCCCCTGGAGCAGTCCGGCCTTATCCAGACGGTCCGGCAATCCGTCGGCCTGCCCCAGTCCCACCTCATCCAAGGGATTTCCGGGGAAGGCGGTGTCGAGTGCCTGCATGACATTGGCCTCGGTGCGACCGTGGCGTACAAGAATGAGCCTCACGGCGGCAAGTCTGCCAGGTTCGTAGCGCGGGGACCCACGACGACGGTGCGATCCTCATCGCCCAAAGACCTGCGTCCGGTGCCGTCTGCACCCGGTCAGCTCCAGGGGTAGGGTCCCTCCGGTCGCCTTCTCGTGGTGCGGGGACGGCTGGCCCGTCTGGAGCCCTTGAAGGCTGCCGCCCCAGTATCTCGGCGGGACCGTGCGCGAGAGCTCCGGGCCGAGCCTGCTGAACGTGGCGGCGGTGACTCCTGGCTGTGCGGCTGAGCCGTTGACACGGTGCTCGACGGCGCTGAAGCGGTGGAGCCGTGGGCGGCGTCAGTGAAGACGATGCGCTCGGCCACTGCGCGCGCGTGGCGGGCGCTGCGGCGGTAGAGGTCCTCGAGCTCTCGCTCCCTGCCCGCACTGAGGCCGATGAGGCGCCCCACCAGACGGATCTCCCGGCTCTGGATGGGGAGGACCTGGGAGCGCGGCCCCGAGGCGCGCCCGGTTCCCAGGACGATCGCCGAGCGCAGGCGGCTGGCCAGGATCCAGGCCGCGACCAGTTCTCCCCCGCCATCCGCGCTCAGTACCCCGGCCTGGACCGCGGCCTGGAGCGCGCCGACGGTCGAGGTGGTCCGCAGCTGGGGTATCCGACCGGCGTGGGCGAGCTGAAGCACCTGGGCGCTCCACTCCACGTCACTGAGCCCACCGGGGCCGAGCTTGAGGTGGCGGGCCGGGTCAATGCCCCGTGGCAGGCGCTCGGCCTCCACCCGCGCCTTGATCCTGCGGATCTCCCGCAGGTCCTGGGGCGCCAGACCCTCCTGCGCCCAGCGCAGCGGGTTGATGAGCTCCTCGAAACGCCGACCCAGGTCTCGGTCTCCGGCGCAGGGACGGGCGCGCAGCAGTGCCTGACGCTCCCACAGGGCGGACCAGCGGCCGTAGTACTCGCGGTAGGCGTCCAGCGAGCGGCTCATGACGCCGTTGCGTCCCTCGGGCCTCAAATCGCTGTCCACCTCAAGGGGGTGCGGGAGCGCCGCGGCCAGCAGTCCCATGACCTGTTTGGCGACGGCCTCGGCCTCCTGGGCGGCATCCTCCTCACCCGCCCCGTCGCGGGCCTGGTGGACGAAGAGGACGTCCGCGTCCGAGGCGTACCCGATCTCGCGGCCTCCCAGGCGTCCCATGGCGATGATGGCGTGGCGGGCGCGGGCGGCCTGCCAGCACCCGCTGGCGTCGGGCCCGGCGGAGACGGCCTCCAACCCGTCGCGCTGGGCGATGACCAGCCCGGTGGCCACGGTCAGCGCCCCGGCCAGGACCGCGTCGGTGGCGTCGGAGAGGATGGAGGCGGTGCGTGCGGGGTCGATACCGTCCAGGCAGTCCGCCAGTGAGGCCCGCACCTCCTCGCGGGCGCGCACTCTCAGGATCGCCTGAACCGCCTCAAGCGCCTGCTCGGCAAGGGCAGCGTCATCGGGGCCGGTCAGGCTGCGGCGGCGCAGAACGGCGGCGACCTCCTCCGCCAGGGCGCCGGATCGGCGGGGGGCGAGCTCGTCGTCGTCGTCGAGCCAGGCGATGGACTCGGGGAACTCCGCGAGGCGCTCGGTGGCCCAGTGGGCGCTGGAGAGAACCTGGCACAGTCTGCGCGCCGCCACCGGGGAGTCCCGCAGCATGGCCAGGTACCAGTGCGAGCCCCCGATGGCCTCGGACAGCCGCCGGAAGGAGAGCAGACCGAAATCGGGGTCGGCTCCCCCACCGATCCAGCCGATGATGACCGGCAGCAGCTGGCGCTGGATCGCGGCGCGACGGCTGACCCCCTCGGTGAGGGCCTGGATGTGGCGCAGGGCCCCGTCGGGATCCGCGTAGCCGACTGCGGCAAGACGCTCGCGCGCCGCCTGAGGACTCAGAGCCATCTCATCGGCGCTGAGGGCGGCCGCGAAGGCCAGCAAGGGACGGTAGTAGATCTCCTGGTGGAGGGCCCGTACCCGCCGGCGCAGGTCCTTGAAGTCCTCCCACAGGCTGTCTCCGCGGCCCAGGCAGTCGCTGATGCCCCGCTCGACACGGCGCAGGTCCTCCTCCTTCTCAGGAAGGTTGTGGGTGCGGCGCAACCGGAAGAGCTGGCTGCGATGCTCCAGCAGCCGCAGGGCCTTGTAGCAGCCGCTCAAGGCCGCTGCGTCGGTGCGGCTGACGTATCCGCCCGCGCTGAGAGCGTCGAGAGCCTCCAGGGTGGCACGCACGCGCAGGCTCTCGTCGGAGCGGCCGTGGACGAGCTGGAGGAGCTGGACAGTGAACTCAACGTCCCGCAGTCCCCCGGGGCCCAGCTTGATACGCCGGTCGACTCCTCCGCGCGGCACGGACTCCTTCTCCACCCGGCGCCGCATGGCACGGGCGTCCTCGACGAAGTTCTCCCGTCGGCTGGCCTCCCACACGTAGGGCGCCACGCCCTGCTCGTAGCGGGCCCCGAGCTCGACGTCGCCGGCGCAGGCCCTGGCCTTGAGCAGGGCCTGGAACTCCCAGGAGGCGGCCCATCTGCGGTAGTAGGCCAGGTGGGAGTCAAGCGTGCGCACGAGCGCACCGTCCTTGCCCTCGGGACGCAGCGCCGTGTCCAGTGGCCACAAGGGAGGTTCGGGCGCGGTGGCGGAGACGACGTGGGCGAGCTCGGTGGCCACATGCGTGCCGACCTCCACGAGGCGCTCCTCGCTGATCGGCTCCTGAGCACCGCAGGCCTCGTGGGTGGGGCCGACGACGTAGACGACGTCGACGTCCGAGATGTAGTTGAGCTCTCGGGCCCCGGTCTTTCCCATGGCGATCACGGCGAGGGCCACGTTGTCGGCCCGTGGTCCGACGACGGCGCGGGCGACGAGCAGGGCCGCGTCCAGGGCGGCGTCGGCAAGCTCGGTCATGCGGCGGCACACGGTGGGGACGTGCTCGATCGGGTCGGCGCTGGTGAGGTCATCGGCGACGATCGCCGTGAGTCGGTCCCGGTAGGCGCGTCGCAGCGCCGCGGTCGCCCGGCTGACGGCAGCGTCTCCCGGGTGTGGGGGCCTTTCGTCGCTGTCCGAGGGGTCCGCATTCACGGGGTCGGCCTGCCCCAGCGCGTCGCGGACCGCCCGTTGCAGCGCCTCACCGGCGCCGGGCTCCTGCGGGGCGTCCCACGCCCTGTCAGGCGCGAGCGCGGTGAGGCGCTCAGGATGGGCCACGAGGAAGTCGCCCAGGGCCTGCGAGGCGCCCAGGACCGCGAGCAGGCGGCGCCTGTGCTCACGCGGCCCTGCGGCAGGATCGCTCATGACGCTGCACAGAAGTGCTGCTGGCGTCGTCGTACCCCCAGTCTCGACACCATCCACCGATGCCCGGTGAGCTGATTCGGCCGCGGTGGCGGCCTCGGCGAGCCGGACGAGGCTGAGCAGAGCCATGTCGGGATCGGCGGTGAGTGCTAGGGAGTCAATGAGCTCCTCACGCTCAAGCCCCAGCCGTATCTCAGCGGGTCGGCCACCCGGCCGTGTGGAGCGGTCCGCCAAGGCGCGCCCACCGTGGTCACCTGCCTCGCCGACGTCGTCGTCCTGAGTGCTGTCCGGCAGGAAGGGCAGCAGCGCCGGGTCGCCCAGGAGCTTTCCGGCGCGGGCGGCGTCGTGGAATCCGGCCCGCAGCAGCAGGGTCCTGGGCGAGGAGCTGTGCCGGGAGGGGGACCCGATCGGCGCTCGCTTCTCGCTGCGGTCTCTCACAGCTGTCTCCTGCTCCGCTCAGGCGCGCGGGAAGAACTGGCTGATCTCGAAGTCGGTGACCTGGGCGTCGTAGGCCCGGTACTCGCGGCGCTTGTTGCGCAGGAAGAACTCGAAGGTGTCCTCGCCGAAGGTGTCGGCCACCAGGTCGGAGCGCTCCATGGCGGCGACCGCGCTCTTGAGCGAGGTGGGCAGGGCGTGAATGCCCAGGGCCTTGCGCTCCATCTCTGACAGGGCCCAGACATCGTCCTCGGCCTCGGGGGGGAGCTCGTAGCCCTCCTCGATGCCCTTGAGGCCGGCAGCAAGAATGACCGCGTAGGCCAGGTAGGGGTTGGCCGAGGAGTCGATGCCGCGGAACTCCACGCGCGCGGACTGGGCCTTGCCGGGCTTGTGCATGGGGACGCGCACCAGGGCGGAGCGGTTGTTGTGGCCCCAGCACACGTAGCTGGGGGCCTCGTCCCCTCCCCACAGGCGTTTGTAGGAGTTGACGTGCTGGTTGGTGACGGCCGTGATCTCCGAGGCGTGGTGCAGCAGTCCGGCGATGAAGGAGCGACCGGTGGCGGAGAGCTGGTACTGGCCGGCGGGGTCGAAGAAGGCGTTGCGGTCACCCTCGAACAGGGAGAAGTGCGTGTGCATGCCCGAGCCGAACTCGTTGGGGAAGGGCTTGGGCATGAAGGTCGCCAGGCAGCCCTCCTTGAGGGCCACCTCCTCCACGACGGCGCGGAAGGTCATGATGTTGTCCGCCATCGATAGGGCGTCGGCGAAGCGCAGGTCGATCTCGTTCTGGCCCGGGCCACCCTCGTGGTGGGAGAACTGCACCGAGATCCCCATCTGCTCGAGCATGAGGATGGCGTGGCGGCGGAAGTCGTGGGCAGTGCCCCCGGGCACGTGGTCGAAGTAGCCGGCGTCGTCAGTGGGGCGGATGCGCCCGTCGGCGTCGCGGTTGACCAGGTAGAACTCGATCTCTGGGTGGATGTAGCAGGTGAAGCCGGCCTCGGCGACCCGGGCGAGCTGACGCTCGAGCACCGAGCGCGGGTCGGTGCGGGCGGGCTCGCCGTCGGGCGTGAGGACGTCGCAGAACATGCGGGCCACGCCGTTGTCCCCGTCCCGCCACGGCAGCATCTGGAATGTGGAGGGGTCGGGGGCCAGGAGCATGTCGGACTCGAAGACGCGCGTGAGCCCCTCGATCGCCGATCCGTCGAAGCCGATCCCCTCCTCGAAGGCGCTCTCGACCTCGGCCGGGGCGATGGCCACGGACTTGAGCTGTCCGGAGACGTCAGTGAACCACAGGCGGATGAAGCTGATGTCGCGTTCCTCGATGGCTCGGAGCACGTACTCCTGCTGCTTGTCCATGGTGCCTCCTCAGCGTGGGGTGCGGCAGCGGGCCGACGGCGTGGCCGGCGTTCTTGCGCCTGAGACGTTCTGCTTGGACCAGCCTAGTGCGCGGGTGCGTCAGGCAGGTTTCGTGTATCGCCGCCTGTGGGACAAGCCGGCCGCGAACTGGGCGGGCGACTCAGCCCGTCAAGGACGCCCGGTGACCTCCGGTAGCCTCGGATCATGGCTACACCCGAGTCCCCTTACGGTACGTCCGCTCCCGTCGTCGCAGGCGGCAAGCCCGTGCGCGTCCATCACCTGGCATCCGCCAAGAAGGACGGCACCAAGCTGGTCATGCTCACCGCCTACGACGCCGTGACCGCCCGGATCCTGGACGCGGCGGGAACCGACCTGCTGCTGGTGGGCGACTCCATCGGCAACGTCATGCTGGGGCACGACTCCACACTCCCGGTGGAGCTCGACGAGATGGTAGTGGCCACCCGCTCAGTGGCCCGGGCGACCAAGCGCGCACTGGTCGTGGCCGACCTTCCCTTCGGCACGTACGAGGCTGGTCCGGAGCAGGCACTGGCCAGCGCGGTGCGTCTCATGAAGGCCGGGGCCAACGCCGTCAAGCTCGAGGGCGGCACCCCCCGGGCAGCCAGCGTGAGGGCACTGGCCCAGGCCGGCATCCCGGTGGTGGGGCACCTGGGGTTCACCCCGCAGAGCGTCAACATGCTCGGCGGATTCCGGGTTCAGGGCCGTGGCGAGGCCGCTGAGGTACTGATGGCCGACGCGCAGGCACTGGCTGAGGCGGGGGCGGTCGCCCTGGTTCTGGAGATGGTGCCCGAGCCCCTGGCCGCGCGCGTGACCGAGTCGCTCACGATCCCCACAATCGGTATCGGAGCGGGCGCGCGCTGCGACGGTCAGGTCCTGGTCTGGACGGACATGGCCGGGATGACGGACTGGTCTCCGCGCTTCGCCCACCAGTTCGGACAGGTCGGCGAGGCCCTCAGGCAGGCGGCCGCCGACTATGGGGCCGCGGTGCGTGAGGAGTCCTTCCCCGCGGAGAAGCACTGGTTCAGCTCCTGACGGCTCCTGACAGTGATAGGACCCACAGCGTCATGGTGGAGGCCCTGAACCATCGGCTGGAGGGAAGGTCCCGCGAACCGGATACCTCCTTCTATGCTTACGACCATGACTTCTTCGGCTTCCCCTGCGTCCTCGGCCTCACTGGCCGACCGCGCGCCGCGTGGCACGCTGACTCCCGGGACGCTCAGTCCTGAGCGTCATGTGCCTGCGTCCATCGCACGCCCCGAATACATGTTCCACGACGGCCCCGAGCGCGTCACGGCCTCGGAGATCAAGGACGCCGAGACGATCGAGCGGATCAGGGTAGCGGGGCGGCTGGCCGCCCGAGCCCTGGCCGAGGCCGCCAAGGCGATCGCCCCGGGGGTGAGCACCGATGAGCTCGACCGGATCGCCCACGAGTACCTGTGCGACCACGGCGCCTACCCTTCGTGCCTGGGCTACATGGGCTTCCCCAAGTCGATCTGCACCTCGATCAATGAGGTCATCTGCCACGGCATCCCGGACTCGACCCGCTTGAACGAGGGAGACCTCATCAATCTTGACGTCACCGCCTACATCGGCGGGGTCCACGGCGACACGAACGCCACCTACGCCGTCGGTGAGGTCGACCGCGAGACGGAGCTGCTCATCGAACGCACCCGCACCGCGATGGAGCGGGGTATCAAGGCCGTCAAGCCGGGTCGCGAGGTCAACGTCATCGGCCGCGTCATCGAGGCCTACGCCAAGCGCTTCGACTACGGGGTGGTGCGCGACTACACCGGACACGGCGTCGGCGAGGCGTTCCACTCCGGTCTCATCATCCCCCACTACGACGCCGCCCCTCTGCACGACGACGTCATCGAGACGGGCATGGTGTTCACCATCGAGCCGATGCTCACACTCGGTGGCATCGAGTGGGAGCAGTGGGACGACGGCTGGACGGTGGTCACCAAGGACCGTTCCCGTACTGCCCAGTTCGAGCACACGCTCGTGGTGACCGAGGACGGCGCCGAGGTGCTCACCCTGCCTTGAGGCAGTGGGTATCGCTACCCATCCACATCCAGGACGATCGAGCGCCGTCACGTTGCCTCACGATAAGGTGACGACGTAGGGTCCTTGAGTAGCGGACATCTCTATTCTGCCCAGGAAACCCATGCGGGTTTCTCCCTGTTTATTTCCTCCCGGAGGTTCTCATGGCTTTGCGCTTCAATCCACCGCCGAACTGGCCCGCGCCACCCGAGGGCTTCGAACCGCCTGCAGGCTGGCAGCCCGACCCGGCCTGGGGACCGGCTCCAGAGGGCTGGCAGATCTGGGTCGACGACTCGGCGGCCTCCGCTGCTTCGGCCGCAGGCGCCGCTACCGAGTCCGACCCGGCGTGGGCTCCGACCCAGGCGGTGTCGACCGCTCCGACGGCGTCGTTGAGCACTGCGTCACCGGTTGCCGACCCGACAGGCATGTCGGCCTCCGCCCCCTCCGGGGACTACGCCGGCGCTCCCGCTACTGGGGGCAGCCCTTACGCGGCCAACATGGACTATGCCCAGTCTCCCACGCCCTACCAGCCCCAGGGGGCTGCCGGAGGCATGCAGCCTCCCACTGGCGGGTGGCAGCCCAACGCCGCTGCTCCGGCCGGCGCTGGCAACGGTTCCAAGCCGCTGACCCAGCAGTGGTGGTTCTGGACCGGTATCGCTGCAGTCGTCGTCGTCGCCCTGGTCATCGGAAGCATCTTCATGTTCAAGGGCGATTCCAGCGAGTCGGACGACAAGGCGGACAGCACGTCAACCTCGGAGCCGAAGAGCCAGAAGAAGGCTGACTCAGACTCCAAGAAGAAGACCAGCGACTCTGACGAGACTGACAGCTCGGATCAGAAGAAGACCAGCAAGCCGGGCAGCAATGACCCGGGCTCCAACGAGAAGAACCCCCTCGACCCGAAGGCCGGGCCGATCACGCTGAATGCCGGTAAGTACGACGACGACCCGAACGCCTCGATTGATGTCACCTTCGGCGATGTCGAGTGGAACGCCAATGAGACCCTCAAGGCCGCTTCAGGCCCGTATGGCTACGAAGAGCCCCCTGCCGGACAGGTGTATATCCGCGTCCCCGTCGAGATCACCTACCACGGTGAAGGACAGTTCCAAGACTACAGGCTGCAGGTGGGGTACACCAACGACGGAAACACGGCACAACCGACGTCGTCTGTCGGCGGAAAGTCTCTCTTTTCCCGGCAGAGCATGCCCCGCGACGGCGGCAAGGCGAAGGGTGATTTCGTCTTCCTCATTGACTCGTCCACAGCTAATGAGAAAAAGGGCGCATTCACAGTGAGCGCTTTCTCTCAGGTGGATAACAAGAATGAGGTCTACGTGGCGGCGAAGTAAACGCGCTACCCGCGTCTGACCACGTGTCGGCTGTGGCCCGCCAGGATCATCCTGGCGGGCCACAGCCGTTTCAACAGGTTCTATGGGGCGGACGAGCCGACCTGTACGCCGGGTTCTGTTGCCGCCCGCCGTTGCCGGCCTGGGCGGTGGCGACCATTCATCTTGGACCACTGTTGCCAGCGGCCTCATGCGACCTACCCGCTGACTCGGGCGAGCAGCCTTCAAACGCCAGCTGTGCGGTCTTGCTCCGGGCGGGGTTTACCGAGCCGCGACGGTCACCCGCCGCGCTGGTGGGCTCTTACCCCACCCTTTCACCCTTACCCACCGGTTTCCGATGGGCGGTCTGCTCTCTGTGGCACTGTCCCGCGGGTCACCCCGGGTGGCCGTTAGCCACCGCCCTGCTCTGTGGAGCCCGGACGTTCCTCAGCCCGCCACCGTTATGAAGGCGGTGGCCGGTACCGCGGCCGCCCGGTCGGCTCGTCCGCACGGGTCAGTGTAGCGCCGTGGGGCATCAGCACGGAGCCTCGCTCGCCGTCGGCCCCTGACCTGCTGGGAGCCCCTATCATGGTGCGGGTGCTGATCCTGCTGCCTCCCTCAGAGGGAAAGACCGCTCCTGCCAGTGGACCGTCACTGGAACTTGACTCGCTCCTGGACGCGGACAGGCTCACTGCTGCGCGCCGCGAGGTGATGTCCGCGCTGGCTGAGGTGAGCCGGAGCGATGAGGGAGCCTCCATCCTGGGACTGGGGCCGCGCAGCGCAGAGCAAGTGACAACGAACCTGACGCTGGAGACCTCGCCCTGTGTCCCCGCCCATCAGCTGTTCACCGGGGTCCTGTACGAGGCCGCCCGGCTCGACTCGATCGCCGAGGAGGCGGCCGGTCGGGCTGCTCTGGAGCGCCACTGCGTCGTTGTCTCGGGACTGTGGGGCATCCTGTCCCCCACTGACCTGGTGCCCGACCACCGCCTGTCGATGGGCACGTCCCTGCCTGGACCGGGGCGCCTGCCGGCGTTCTGGAAGCAGCACTTGGCGCCGTCGCTCACTGAGATGGCTGCACAGGGACTGGTGGTGGACTGCCGGTCGGCGGACTATGCGGCCGCGTGGAAGCCGTCCGCGCGCGACGGCATTGAGGTCGTCAGCGTGCGCGTGGTGCGCACCGCCGACGACGGTTCGCGCAAGGTGGTCTCCCACATGGCCAAGCACGCTCGCGGGCTGCTCACTGGAGAGCTCCTGAGGGCCATTGCCGCCGAATCCGTGCCCGAGCACGTCCACGTGGACGACATCGCAACCATCGCCGGGCATCTGGAGGGCATCGACGACGTCGAGGTCGGCGAGCCGGACCGGCAGGGGCGTCGGGCTCTCACCCTGGTGACCCGCTGAAGCCGGTCGCGGCCGGCTTCAGACGGGCCGCGCCGTCAGATGTCCATGCGTACGACGATGACGTCGTTCTCCTCGGCGTGGATGACTTCCTCGGCCGGGGCGGCCACGATGCGGGCCAGCTCCTGCGGGCTGATCTCGACGGCGCCGCCCTCAACGGTGCGTCCTCTCAGGGCCACTGCGCCGAGCCCGCCCGTGGAGGTGCGCACGGCCTCGTAGTCCGCCAGGAGCGGCGCCTCGATGGTTCCGGCCAGGTCTGCCCGCCGGTTCTCCAGGGACTCGATCTCCTCATCGAGTCGGGCGAACTCGGCATCGCGCTTGGCGGTGAGCTCCCGGCCGGCCGCACGGATCTCGGCCTCCTCCTGGCTGAGGCGCTCCGCCTCCTGCCGGGCGGAGTCGAGCTCCTCCATGGCCACGATCTGCGCCTCCTCCAAGGCTGACTGGCGTTGGCCGAGCTGGTCGATCTCCCCCTGGATGGCGGAGAGGTCACGGGCCGCACTGCTGCCGGAGTGGAGGCGCTCGCGCAGCACCTCGGCGCGGCGCACCACCTGCCCGACCTCGTCCTCACTGCGGATGGCCTGCTTCTTGGCCTCGTCGAGGGCTGCCTCGGCCTGGATGGCTGCGCGCTTGTTGGTTTTAAGGCGCTCGATGACCGACTCGATGCGAGTGAGGACCGGAAGGTGCTTGCGCTCGTGACGCAGCCGTGCCAGGTGGGAGTCGAGGTCCTGGAGGTCGATAAGAAGGCGCTGCTGGGCGATGGGGGCGCTGGTCACGGCGTGTGCTCCTTCAGGTGCGTACAAGTTGTTGCTGCGAATCCTCTCATGCCCGGTCTGTTCCGGTCGGCAGGCGCAGCGCCCAGGGGTCCGTGACAATGCGGGAGACCTGGACGGCCAGGGAGGCTCCGCGGACGTGGGCGTCGTCTACGAGCCTGCGGCCCAGGGGCTCCAGGCCGACCCACTCGGTGGCCCAGTGGGTTCCACACAGGAGATAGGGGCGGCCGTCCTCGAGGTGCTCGGAGGCCGGGTGGTGGCGCAGGTCGGCGGTGAGGAACACGTCGGCTCCTGCCTGCCGGGCCCGTTGCAGGAGTGAGTCGCCTGCCCCACCTGAGACGGCGATGCGTTCGACGACGGCGTCCAGATCCCCTCCCACGAGGAGGCCGGGGGCGGAGTCGGGCAGGGCTGAGGCGACGCCCTCGGCGAGCCGGCGCAGGGTGATGGGCTGTGGGAGCGTGCCGATCCGTCCGATGCCCAGTTCCGGGGAGGCGGGGTCGGGCTCGAGGGGGACGGTGGAGATGAGTCCGACGCGCTCGGCCAGGGCGTCGGCCACTCCCCCGTGGGCGGCGTCGAGGCTGGTGTGGGCGTTGAGGAGCGCGATGCCTGCGCGGATGAGGCGGTGGACGGTGCGGCCCTTGGGGTCGGTGGCCGCGACGTGGTCGGTACCGCGCAGGTAGAGGGGGTGGTGGGTGATGACCATGTCGACACCGGCGTCGATGGCCTCGTCGACGACGGCAGTCACCGGGTCGACGGCCAGCAGGATGCTGCGCACGGGCTCGGTGGGGTCGCCGCAGATGAGCCCGTTGGAGTCCCAGGAGGCGGCCAGGCCGGGAGGAGCGGCGGCCTCCACGAGGGCGACGACGTCACCGACGGTCAGGTGGCCTTCCGACGTGCTGGGTGCTGGCCCGGGTCCGACCTCAGGGGATGCGGGTGCAGGAGTGTGACTCATGCGACCAGGCTAGCGGCATGCGGGGCAGTTCCTGAGATGTCATGGGCGACGGAGCGTGGCACCTGCGTGCGGGCGTACCTGACGGAACACAGTGGGGAAAACGACCGACGCGGCCGCCGTCTGGGGTAACCTACTTCCGCGCTGCTGGCCCCCTCCGGTGCCGGCGGCGTCGGCCTCCTCGACGCCGTCGATGTCGTGGCCGCGCCCCCATAGCTCAGCGGTTAGAGCAGCGAGCTTATACCTCGTATCGTGCCTGATAAGCACAAGGTCCTGGGTTCGAATCCCAGTGGGGGTACCACGATAGCCTTACCCAAACCTAGGTCATGAGTAACACGGTCTGGGTTGTTTGTTGAGGATGCGAAGCGCTCACCACCACTGGTGAGCGCTTCGTCGTTGCAGAGCGGGTCATTAGCCGAGTCATCCGCCTGGTTGCGCCGTTTCACCCAGTTGTCGCTCTGTATCAAGGTCGCACGGTGCTGCCGTGCGACGTTGTGCATCAGGCGGCTGGTCAGGCAGTTGAAGGGCATCCGGAGGTCGGCTGCTACGGTGGCGTCGCTGCTTGCGTCGGCCAGCAGGCGCGGTGCTGCGGCGTGCTGCAATGGCCCGTCGTCGCTCTCCCCTATCGGGCAGTCGCCAGCTGCTGCATCGGCCGCGTTCCTGCCTCCGTCATCATTCGTTCCATCTTCCGGCAGGATGACTCGGCCGTCTTCATCGACCGCTGGGTTGACTAGCATCCGCTCGAAGAAGACCTGGTTGAGCAGCTTCTTCAGGTGGGCGGGTGCTGCCGTGTAGAGGCGGTGGCAGTCTTCGAGGAGATCGAGGGCCTGGGTGAGGCGCTGCCGCACCTCGGTTATGTCGGCCTGGTAGGCGGTCAGTTGGCGCTCGATCTGGTCGAGCTCGGCCGTGAGCTGGGTCTGTTCCTCCTTGAGCAGCTCCAGGGGGACGGCTCCTTCGTAGTGGGCGTGCATCAGGCGGCGGCGCTTGTCTTCGATGTTCGTCCGCCGTGTCGTCAGGGAGCGGATTGTCCGATCTTTGTCGCGCTCAAGGTGGTGTAGCTCCTCCCGGACGTACTGCTCTACCAGCTGGCGATCCTGGCTGCTGAGTTGGATTGTTTGGTAGAGCGCGTTCATCTGCTCTTCGACGACGTCGATCAGGACGGCGCGGAAGGCGCAGTCGTGGGTTCGTTGGCGCTTGGCGCAAATGAAGTAGGGGTAGAGGTCGCCTTTGCTGTTGCGTGTGTTTTGCACCAGCAGGCGAGCACCACACAGGCCGCAGTACACCGTCGTCTTGAGGTGGTGGTTGTGTTGGCGTTCCCGCTCGCCGAAGCGATGAGAGTCCAGCACGGCCTGCACCTGGCTCCAGGTCTCTTCATCCACCAAGGGCTCATGCGCCCCGGGGTACTCCACCCCTTGGAAGGAGATAACACCCTTGTAGTAGGGGTGGCGGAGCATGCGATGCAGCTGGGCACCTGTCACTGCCTTGGCTGGTTTACGGGCCGTCGGCACGGTCGTCAGCCCCCGATCGTGCAGGTGCGCGGCGAGCCTCTTCGTCGTCCACTGCCCTGTCGCATACTCCGTAAACGCTAGCCGGATGAGCGGCGCCCGCTCCTCATCCAGGGCGATGGTGCGGATCTCTCTTCCGTTCTCATCCCTGGCACGCACATTCACATACCCCAGCGGCGCCTTACCCAGCGTCCCACCATTCCTGACCTTCTCGCCCATCCCCTTGATGACCTCATTGGCGAGGTTCCGGGAGTAGAACTCAGCGATGCTGCTCATAATGCCGTGCAGCAGCATGCCACCTGGCGTCTGGTCGATGTTCTCCGATGTCGACACCAGGCGGACACCCGCCTCCTCAAACGCCCGGTTGATCTCCACATCATCCGCCCGGTTGCGGGCGAGGCGATCTAACTTGTGGACGATGACGTAGTCGATCCCGCCGTCTTCTTTGAGGTAGGCCAGCATCTTCTGTAGCTCAGGGCGGTTGGCACTACGAGCCGACTCACCGCGGTCGGCGAACTCCTTGACCACCAGCGCCCCCATCGACTGGGCTTTGCGCTTATTCGCCTCCCGCTGGGCGGGTAGGGAGAAGCCTTCCTCACTACCACCACGCTGGGCCTGCTCCCGGGTGGAGACGCGAATGTATGAGACGGCCCGCTTGGGGGTGAGCTGGGCGGCCATGGCGGTGAAGGGATCGGGGGCGAGTGCGTCAGGCATGGTGCACCTCCTCATGCTGTTCATTGGCTTTGCCGGTGGCACTGGCTTGGCTGGCATCGCCGGCTTTGCTTGTCTCGCGGGCATCTGTGCCGTCAACTGCTTTACCGGCCTGGTTGACGTCGCTGGGCTGGCCGGACTCTCCGACCTGGTCGCCTTCGCCGGTTTCGCCAGGCTGGCTGTGTTCGCTGGTCTGCTCGCGCTGTCTGCGCTCTTCCTCTCTGAGCGCGTCGAGCTGGCGCATCCACGCGCCTTCCTCGTCGTTCCACCAGGCAGGCGGCTCACCGTCGCCGGGACACCAGGCGTGGAGGCAGACCAGGTGGGTGCCGCTGGCTGTGAGCTGGTCGAGCACCGCGCCTGCTTCGGTGGTGGTGAGGTTGGGGGTGGGCCAGCCCGCCGTGATGACGTACGCCACTCCACCGCGCTGGCAGGCATCAAGCAGCATGCCCAGTCCATGCTGGCGCTGCTGTCGGTCGTGGAACTCGGTGACCAGGTTGAGGCCAGTTGCGTCGGCGTAGTCCGCCACCAGCTCCCGTTGCCGGGCCAGCTCGAAGGAGTAGTGAGCCGCCCCGTAGAAGATGGCGATCGCCCCGGTACCAGCCGGGCTGCCCAGCGCGGCGGCTGGCACCTCTTCCAGCACCACCGCCGGCTCATGTGGCTTATCTGGTGCGTTCGTTCTGGTTTGTGTTGTCATCGGTGTCCTCCTCTCGCATTCCTTGCTATCTATCTATTATTTTGTGTTTCTCCTCTTTCTATTGATGCTCAGATGGACGGAAAAGTCCAGTCCGGTTTCATATTCCCTCGAGAAACGATCTCACCGACCCCGCACGAGCGATTGTTCCGCGCTATTGCGCCGTTTTCTGCCGATACTGCATTATTTTCTGTGGTACTGTTCTCTTTGCGAAGAAAAGCGCGCTGAGAACGCCAGGGCGGGTGGAGTGTTTTTAGCGTGTCATGGGCCGCGCTGGATCAGGGCGGCGAGCTGCTCGGGGGCGGCGGTGATCTTGAACAGCCCCGGGGTCAGCGTCTGGTCGGCGGCGATCTGCTCGGCCAGGCGGCCTGCTCGTGTCTGGTTGGTCAGCAGCCAGACCACCTGCGGGTAGTAGCCGTGCTGGGCCTGGAAGGTGCCGCTGGCCAGGTGAGCCTGGTAGTCGTGGCACTTGGCCAGCAGCCGTGCCGGATGCTCGGTGTCCAGGTCGACCTCGAGCAGCCAGTGATCTTCTGCGCCCGTGTCTGTTGCCGTGATTGCTTCCAGATCCGGCTTGAGCCAGCCCAGCGCCCCACCGAGCCGCAGCCAGGAGCGCCAGCAAGCCGGCTCAGTACGCAACCGGGCCAGGCGTCCACCGACGGCGTGAATGGCCTGCTCGATGACGACCCGCGCCTGCGTGATCGCCAGCGTATGAGCAAGGAACAGCGCCGACGGCTCCTGAAAGCGTCGCCGCGCTCCGCGGCCCTCGTCGCCCAGGCGCTGCCCCGCTGCTGTCAGGTACCAGACGTACCCCGCTGAGCCGGCCCGCGTGCCACCAATCCGCCGTGCCAGGTGATCGACCAGCCCCAGCTCGTGCTGGCGTCGCAGCCGCCGACTGGTCTGGCGCAGCGCCGAACGGGCCGAACCGTACTGCCCAGACAGCTCGGTGATCTGCGCTAGCTGGCGGGTTGTGGCATAGCGATGGGCCGCCAGCAGAGCCAGGAGTTCGCGATCGGTGGTATCGAGCCGCTCGGCGATCGCCTGCAGCTGGGCGCGGCCAATCCGGGCCGGAGCTTGGCGCTGAGACTTCGCTGCCTCTGTCGTCCCTGCTCCCTTCATCGTCGTTGGTGTCGTCGCGGATGTCGGCACTACCAGACCGGTGTCTGTCCCGACGCTCGCGTATTCCGATATCGCTGTGTTCATGGCTGTTTCCTCCTGTGTGATCGTCATGTGGTTGATCGAGTCGCTGCTGCGAGCCAGGGGCTGTGAGGCTGGGGCTGTTGTCAGTGGTGGATGGGATGGCCATAAGGGGCCATCAGTCGCCTCCCGTAACCGCGCCTGTGCCGCACCACCACGCCGATAGCCCCGCCTGCTCGCTGCAGCGATACGTCTGGCGATTCGTCTCCCGACGCGTCTCGGCAAGCCAGTGGTGGAGACAAGCGCAGGGGCCAGATAGGGGCGATACTTCGCAGCAGACTTCGTAGCCCCAGTGGTGGTCTGAAGCGCTATCTGGGCCGCCCTCCCTCCTCCGAAACACGGCCCGTCAGCGCAGCCGACGCGCTGCGGAGAACACGCTCGATCCCTCCGCCCGTCATGCTGTTCCTCCGCTCCGCCTATCTGGCCTGCGGCCGAACACCACATCAGCCGTCGAGCCAGGTACGCCGTTCGCTGGCCCGCTGTCTCCGCTCGTGGCTGCTCCCCCGCGCTCACCTGTCGCGTCGTCCGTTGCTATCCGAGCCGCGTCATCACCGGTCATCTCGCCGTTCTGTCCGATTCGTGCGAGCAGGGCGGCCTCGATCTGCGTGGTGTCTTGGCCGTAGCGCGCCTGGCTGGCGGCGCGCAGTGCCAGGGCGTCCTGGGTTGGTGGGGTTGGTGGCAGGGTGGTGGCGTGGCACCAGGGGTTCTCCCGCCCGTGGTGCATGGTGCGCGCGTAGACGCCAAAGCGCGGCAGCAGCTGGAAGTCAGCCGCCTCCAGGTCAATCGCCTGACGGGACAGCTCGGCCGCATCCGCCGCACTCAGGGAGAAAATGATCTTGTTGCGCGCATTGGCATCGATCCCGGCTTTGAGCGCCGGGGGCAGCTGTCCGCGGTACTGGTGCGCCAGGTGAAAGGCTGCGCCCAGTGACCGGGCCTGGGCCAGGGCGTCGGCCAGGCTGCCCGGCAGCGACAGGTAGTCCTGTACCTCGTCAATGAAGACACTGACCACGTGCCGCTGTGATGGCTCCACCGCTGCTCGGGCCAGGATGAGTGGCCAGAGCTGGCCCACCAGCAGTGACCCGAGCAGCCGAGCCGACTCCGCCCCCAGTACCCCCTTGTTGAGGCTGACCAGCACGATGCGCCGCCGCGTGAACACCTCCCCCAGGTCGAACGACGGCGCGGCCTGCCCCAGCGTGGCCCGCAGGTGCGGGCGGATCAGGAAAGGCTGCAGCCGCGTCAGCACCGGCCCGACCCACTGCTGACGCTGCGCCTCACTGAGCGCCTCATAAGCCGCCCAGAACTGCCCCGTCCCCAGCGGATCCGCCCCCGAGGCCGCAATGAGCCGCTGGCGGTAGGCCGTGTTCGTCAGCAAGAGGGGTAGATCGACCAGCGTCGCCCCCGGCGTGCGCGCGAGCGTCACCAGCGCGGCAGCGAGCACCTGCTCCACCCGCACACCCCAGGATTCAGCGAACACCCCTTTGAACGTCGCCAGTACCGTATCTGCTACTAGCTCCGGCGACGCACCATCACCTCCCGCCACCGATGACAATGCGCCGCTGCGCGCCGCCTGCGCTCGGGCCAGTGGATTGATCCCCACCGGGCGACTACTGGTCGGGTCAATCACCACCACGTCATCGCGCCGCTGCTCAGGAATCCGCGCCAGAATGTCCGCCACCAGATCCGTCTTCGGATCAATCAGCAGCACACCCCGACCAGCGGCAATGTCCGCCAACGCCAGATGCGCCAAGGCAGTGGACTTACCAGCCCCCGTCGGCCCCAGCAGCACCGTGTGATAGAGCGCATCACCAATCGAGATACCAAGGCGCTCACCCGCCTGATCCGCCACCCCCGTGGCAAACGCCCGCTGCGTCTCACGCGCCTGAGGCAGCGCCAGCACCCGCGGATGAGCAGACGGCGTCGCCGGAAGCGCCCCCTCACCCACCGGCCATCCCGCCATCGCCACAATCTCTCCTGCACCAAGCTCCAACCCCGCCCGCCACGGCCGCCGCACCCCATCAAGCTTGGCGGGGTGCTCCGTGCGGGCGCGCAGCCGCACCCCCGGCCCCTCCAGCAGGCGCAGCGCCCCCAGTAACCCCTGCAGCAGCGTCCGCTGGCGCAGCGGCGAGGCGGCCCGCACCCCCAAGCGCAGACTCGCCGCTGCTCGGTGCCGCCCCAGCTGCGCCCGCAAGCGTCGACCCCGCTCACCACTAAGAGACGGAATCGGTACGAGCCCGAGCAGCTCCAGCCAACCCTGCGGCTCCACCCGACCCAGAGCCTGCGGGGCAAAGCGCCGCCCCAGCTGCAACTGAACCACCAGCTCCTCACCCTCAGCCGTCACCGCAAGTGCCGCCAAGACAGCCCGCACCACCGCGCTGAGGCGCTCCGCCGCCAGCCCCACCCCAACCGGCCTAGCCGACACCACCACCGCCTGATCCACCGCCCGCCGCGCGCACCCACGCGACACCCGGCAGCCCGGCACCAGCTCACGCACCACCGCCACCAACCGCTCACCCGCGCTCGACCCCACCGCCCAGACCGCCTGGCCATCCGAGGCGCGCAGCTCCAACACCACCCGACCAAGCGAACCATCCGCCAGAATGCGCTCCACCAGACCGACCGCCGCGTCCTGGCCGAGCGGCAAGGCAAAGCGGAGTTGGTGCCACACCAGGGGCTGAGCGGGGCGGGCCATCACGGGGCACCTCCCGGCGCGGAGGAGACAGCAGCGGCCTCGTCAGACGAGGAGGATCTGGAGCAGCCAGCAGTGGCAGATTCATGAGCCAAGTAGTGAGCACCTTCATGACACTGGTGAGCACACCGACCGGCCAAGCCACCATCAGCCGATGCCGACAGGGGCTCATTCGCAGTACAGCGCCCCACCGAAGTACGGCGCTCATCTCTCGGGCAAGCCCCCGCACCTGAGGACACCGCCCCGTTAGCCCTTGATGACTCCACAGCCTCATCCGCCTCTGCCGCCATCTGCCGCGCCAAGGCCAGCACGATCCGCGCCACCGCCCGGTGATCCATGCCGCTGTGCCGCACCGGTACCAAGCGCACCCGCCGTGATGAACTAGGGCGGCCACCGCCGTAGCGGGCCATCATGGTTGCCTCCTTGGGGAATGAGGACACTCACCGTTCTTCCGATGGCCTGCAGCAATGGAGTGAGTGCGTTGCTTCCGGCTGGCTGTCTCAGCATCAAGCGCAGGACTCGAGCTGCGACCACCCCATTGCAAGTGATGCCGCTGCTCAACCCGTTCCATCTGACGACGCCTTTCCGTCTGTCGCTCACTTCTGAGCGGCTCCCTCACCACTCCCGTCGGCGCCGCCACCAGCGCACTGCCAGCCAGGCGGTGGCGCTCACGGCGAGCAGCCCGACGAGCCAGGGCCAGCTGCTTTGCACGATGGCGACGATCCACCGCAATCCCATCGCGATCAGGAGCAGGCCGATGCCGCATCGCAGCAGGCTGCCAGGCAGAGAACGCCTCGAATCGCTCATCATCACCATCTCCTCGAAGGCTGCAAATTGGGTACTTGTCTTGCCACGGCCGACTCATCGCAGGGCCTCCTCACCGTTGCCGCCGCTGCCACCGGGAGCGTCGTCTGCCTGCGTCCTCAGCGGCATCGCTTCTGCCTCATGCGCCCGCTCGCTATAGCGCGGCACGGCAAAGCCGGGGATGCGGATGTCGGAGTCCACTTGGTCGCCCCACACTGCCCAGGGCTGGTTCGACTCAGGCCGCCGGCGGGCAAACAGCTCCAGGTACGGCCCGGGGCTGACCCGCTCGATGATGGCAAACTGCTCAGCCGGCTTGCGTGAGTGCTCGGTGACCGGTGCGTTGAACCAGGTCGGCTGGGAGCGCGAACCCAGCGGCGCTCTCCCCCGAGTGCAGAACAGCAGCTGCTCGGTGGCATTACGCAGCTGGTAGCGGCTACCCAGGCCGAGGCGGAACTTCACCCAGGTCAGTGGGCTGCGCACCGTAAAGCCCCAGGCCTCAGCCACCTCATACGCCTTTGGCAGCAAGGCGTTGGTCGTCCACAGCCACAGGTGGGCATCACGGGCCGCCAAAGCTCCCACCGGCAGCGCCTTGATCCGCGCCAGGCTCATCGTCCGGTAGTGCTTCTCACCGCTCTGCAGTGGCCAGGGCGGATCAACCAGGATGGTGGCGAAACCACCAGGCGGCAGGCCAGAGATGGTGGGTGATGAGCCAGTGCCCTCAGTCGGCACACCGGCCTTCCTGCCGCAACCGGCGGCTTTGCCTGGACTGTCTTGGCTGAGCACCGCAGCGCTGCTGCCAGCTCCACGGCTCACCGCGCCACCCGGTCGCGGCTCGCCAGTGTCTGGTCTCACTGCTGTGCCCGCTTGCCTGGCCACCGCACCTCGCCGATAGGCCACTCCCCCAGCGCACGCTCGTCTTGTCTGTTTCGTCTGCTGCATGATGTCCCTCCTTTTTTGTTCATACGTGCTATTTACTCCGGGCGAGCCAGCCGCTAGCTTTTCGCGCATCGGCAGCCAGCTGCCCTTATCCCATACATTCCACGAACACTCGCGTGTTGCAAGGCCTCCGGGTTCACTATGACCAAGCGACACGACACGCACCGCCATTGACCGTTTTCTGTGGTGTCACCCCAGGAAACAAAATGGACACACGCGCCATTTAGTGGCCACGAAAGTCGGTGCTGTAGTTTTTGCAACAAGCAGGCGAAAGGATTCGGCATGTGGGTGAGGAATGGAGCCAGACGCTCACGGTTGCCGCTCGTCCGACCGAGCCGGTCGCTGCTGCGTGCACCGCCTGGGACGCGGCCGCGGCGGACGGCGCGAGGGCGAGTGAGCCGGCCAGGTGGGATGGGCCGTACCAGCCGCCGGCTCACCACTGGTGCCGTCACCGTTCGCTCCGTCCGGCACCGTTCCAGCAGACGCACCGTCACGGTTGTCACCGCTGCTGGCACCACTCCCACCATTGCTGGCGTCACGCCTTCCACCGGCAGCCTCAGCCGCTACGTCCCGCACTGCCTGCTCGTTGTCCTGCAGTACCTGGGCCATGGCTGCCTGCATGGCCCGGCCTGCCTCCTGGCGTTGCTGGCTCAGCTCACTGCCCAGGGCCAGGGCGGCTGCCCAGGATGAGCTGGCTGGTACGCCTGCTCCAGCTGCCTTGGCCGCCTGGTGTGCGGAGCGCCAGCTGGCTGCAACCTCACCGGCGAGCTGACCGGCCTGGTAGCTGCTCGGCAGCGCGGCAGAGAGCGACAGCGGCGGTGCGCCGACGGGCACCGACTGACTCGCTCCGCTGGGCGGTGCCTCCCGCCACGCTGCCAGCCCATCGCGCACCCCGTGGGCAAAGGCCCAGCTGACTGCGCCTACCACCGCCAGACCGATGAGGGCCAGGATCCCAATTACGACCGTCATGATGAAACCTCCGAAAATGAAAAGAGAGAAGAAAAGAAGGAAGCGAAGAGAAGGAACGCGAGGAGAAGGAGAGCAGGCGCGAGACGGGGCGCTCACCACCGGGTTGGCGACGTTGTTGGCGACGTTGCGGTACTAGCCCGGCCATCCTGAGACCCACCGAGAGGCGGCAGTCCCACCCAGCCGAGCAGTCAGCGCTGGTGCCCTCCGGCAGTTCAGGAGTGCTTCCGCGCCACCTGTCACCTGCAGGCTCGATGAACGGCGCTCCTCACCGTGTCGACACGGCCCCAGTAGTGGCCTCACAGCGCACAGAGCAAGCGCGCTCAGCCGCCGCCACGCCTACAGCTGCCCGATCCGCTGCCCAGCCCCCAGCGCATACCCCGTGATGATCGCTTCGTAGAACTGAGCGCCGCCGGGGGCGATGCGGGTCTGAGCCTCGGCCTGGGTGACCAGCGTGGCGATGTTGGTCAGGACTTGGGAGGTCAGGAAGGCCCGGGCCTGCTCGGCTTGGGCCGCTACTTCTGCTTGGGCGGCGACCTGCTCGATCTCCCGCCGGGTCACCCGGGCCTGGCCATTGCCCAGCACCACCCCCATCCGGGTGCGCTGGGGCGAGAAGAGACTGAGATTGGTAGAAGCCATGAGAG
>ERZ772999.307-NODE-307-length-31752-cov-7.523709_pt1 | contig 31752 bp, 28 predicted proteins | sample MGYA00511467_ERZ772999 | MGnify/ENA primary metagenome ERZ772999 (study PRJEB29015, sample SAMEA2738064) | human oral metagenome | biome: human oral; feature: human-associated habitat; material: saliva | place: China | collected 2218 ... | reverse complement strand
AAAAAACCAAGAGATAAATCATGACTAGAAAGGTAAGTAAAGCCACTATCAAATTTGCTAAATTTAAGGTAGTAAAATATGGGACAAAGACACCAATATTGTCAGCACCACAACTTGCAAAAGTAATCATAGCGACTAGAAATATCAGGTTTTTATTATCTTTGCGCAAACCTTCTTTGGCAATAGCTTCTCCATCAGAATCTCCTAAAAGCAAAACTTTGAGACCTAGGAAAATTGGAATCAAACCAAGTAAACCTAAAATCTCTTTGCTAGGAATATAATTTAAGACAAATGCAAAAAGCAAACTTAGCAATATTAGACTACCAGAGCCTAGAAATTGTCCTAAATAGATGTTGATGATGTCTTTTCTGCTTTTTCTTTTGGCAAAAAATAACATTAGGATAATAAGTAAGTCTACGGCTGTCCCAGAATACAGGATTATTGAAGTAACAACATTTTGAATCATAAAACACCTCATTCAAATATATTTTTGAATGTATTCTAACATTAAACTTTGTAGATGTCAACTTAAAATCCACCAAAATATAGATAAGAAGTTAGTGTACCAAATATTAAAAAGCCCTGCCATCGAAATGATAGCAGGGCTTAACTTCAATATCCAACTGATATATTTATCTAAAAAAGATAGAGTAAATCAATTATTTTAAGTAAGCAGCAGCTTGTGCTCCAGCTTGACGTCCAAAGATGATGATGTCAGCTACAGCGTTACCACCGATACGGTTAGCACCGTGAACTCCACCAGTTACTTCACCAGCAGCGTATAATCCATTGATAACTGAACCGTCTTCTTTTAATACTTGAGCGTTTGTATTAATTTTCAAACCACCCATTGTATGGTGGATACCAGGTGCGATTTTGATTGCGTGGAATGGACCAGTTGTTAAGTCGTGATCCATAGCAGTTGAACGACCAAATTCGCTATCTTTTTTATCAGCAACAGCTTTGTTCCAAGCTTCTAAAGTTGCTTTTAAGTTTTCAGCAGGTACACCAATTTCTTTTGCTAAACCTTCTACTGTATCAGCAGTTTTTACTAAACCACGTTTTTCATAGAATTTAACAGCTTTAGCGCGATCAGTTAATGCATTATCTAAAATTAAGTATGCATATTTTTCTGGTAATCCGATAATTGCTTGAGATACTTTATCACGAGTTTCCATTTCATTGAAGAAACGTTTACCGTCTTGGTTAACAAGGATTGCACCTTCACCACGAACTGATTCAGAAATTAATGTAGAAGTTGATTGTTCAACAGTAGGGTGGATTTGGATTTCTCCCATATCTACAGTTGCAGCACCGATTTCTTTGGCTAATACAACACCGTCACCAGTTGAACCTTTTTGGTTTGTTGTTACAAATCCGTTTAATTCAGGTTTGTATTCAGTAACCATTTCCATATTTGCACCGAAACCACCAGTTGTTAAAACAACAGCGTTTGAAGCAATTGTTTTTTCTTGGCCATCGATATTAACGTTAACACCAGTAACTTTACCATCTTTTTCGTTCACTTTGTTTACAACAGCATTTACGAAAACTGGAATTTCACGTTCTGAAGCATTACGTAATAATCCAGCTACTAAGTATTCACCAACAGCTGAACCATCAGCAGGACGGTGAGTACGTTTTTCGCTCATACCACCAGTAGTTGTTAAGTTACTTAATGTAATTCCCATAGAATCTAACCAATCAATCGCTGAAGCAGAGTTGTCTACTAAGTAGTGTAATAATTCAGGATTGTTTGTTCCATGTCCACCTTTTAAAGATTCTTCGTAGAATTTATCGTTTGAATCTTTAATTCCTTCAGCTTCTTGGAATTTAGTTTGAGAGGCATTCATCCCTGCAGAAGATTTAGTTGTATTTCCTCCTGCTGTTGCCATTTTTTCTAAGATAACTGGATTTTTACCAGCTTCTTTAGCTTGGATAGCTGCTGATAAACCAGCTCCACCAGAACCAACGATAACAACATCATAGCTGTCTTTTAATGTTGAAGGATCTGCATATTTTTGAGCAGATGCACTAGCAACAGCTTCTGTTTTAGTCGTCTCCTTTGTTGTTTTTGTAGTACTACTATTTCCGCAAGCAGATAATAATAGAACTGAGGCGAAGGCTAAACTAGCCATAAGACTTTTCTTCATCTCTATTCTCCTTTTTGTGAAAAAATTTTTTTGCCTTAAATATCCTATCATAATTTTCATAAACTTTCAATATTTGATAAAAATGTTGCAAAAAAATGAAAAAAGTTGTTGACATTTTATATAAACCGATGCATAATAACGACATCAAGCGAAAAGGAGTTAGGAACATGAACCAAGTATTAGTATTACAATTGAATACTCGTTGGCAAAGCCACTAGATACAGGTTGTTCTTAACGTACATTTTGTACATATAGATACAACCTTCATTGACGTGAAATTGTATCTATGTGGAATTTTAAACATGAATGAACTCGACCACGTAGATCTAATAAATTAGAACCTACGTGGTCTTTTTGTATCAATAAAGAGACCCAAAGCGGTCTCTTTTTCTTTTCGAGTTCATTCAAAAAAGATTTATTTACATTGGAGGAATTTATTATGAAAAAAAATAAAGGAATTTTAGGATTTGCATTAGTATTATTAGTCGTATTATTAGGATCATTAGTTTATAATACAGTACAAAAATCATCTCAAAAAACAACAAATACACAACAAGCAGCACAAACAACAACAGAAGATAAAAAAGTGAAATTAGGGGTATTACAATTATTAAGTCACCCAGCATTAGATGCAATCTATCAAGGGATTCAAGATGAATTAGCAAAAGAAGGTTATGAAGCAGGTAAAAACTTAGAAATTGATTTCCAAAATGCACAAGGAGATCAAAGTAACTTAGCATCAATGAGTGAAAAATTAGTTTCTAACAAAAATGATGTAATTGTTGGGATTACAACACCAGCTACATTATCATTAGCAAATGTTACAAAAGATATTCCAATCGTAATGGGTGGGATTACTTATCCAGTAGAAGCAGGAGTAATTAAAGACGAGAAAAAACCAGGAAACAATATTACAGGGGTTAGTGACCGTACACCAATTAAACAACAATTAGAAATTATGAAACAAGTTGTTCCAACATTAAAAACAGTTGGTATTTTATATACATCAAGTGAAGATAACTCAGTAAAACAAGCTAAACAAGCAGAAGAAGATGCTAAAGCTTTAGGATTAGAAGTAAAAGTAGCAACAATTGCAAATACAAACGATATTCAACAAGTAACAGAAAGTTTAGCAAGCCAAGTAGAAGCAATCTTTGTTCCAATTGACAATACAATTGCAAGTGCAATGGCTACAGTTGTAAAAGCAACAGATGCTAAAAAAATTCCAGTATTCCCATCTGCAGATACAATGGTTGCTGACGGTGGAGTGTTAGGTTTAGGAGTTGACCAATATCAAATCGGTGTAGAAACAGCTAAAATGGTCGTAGAAGTATTAAAAGGTGCTAAACCAGCTGATACACCAATTAAATTAGCAAATGAAGGTGTCATCTACTTAAATGAAGAAAAAGCGAAAGAATTAGGAATTACAATTCCAGCAGATATTGCTCAAAAAGCACAAAAAGTTACTGCTAAAAAATAATTTAATAAAAAAGTCTAGAGAGTTAAACATTATTGTTGAGGGAGAGGATCAAAAGTTCTCTCCCCGCAATGATTAATAAAGTAAATAACATATAATGATAGCTAATACTGTTTAGATAAGGTATAGTTATCTAAGAGTTTTTTATACATATAGATTTGATAGAAAAGGAAGGGAAATATGGATTTAGTTATTTCAGCGATTTCTCAAGGGATTCTTTGGGGAATTTTATCATTAGGTTTATTTATTAGTTTTCGAATTTTAAATATTGCAGATATGACAACGGAAGGAAGCTTCCCATTAGGAGCAGCAACTTGTGTCATGTGTATTCAACACGGTGTACATCCTCTTTTAGCGACATTTATTGCGATGTTTGTCGGTGCTGTAGCAGGGTATGTCACAGGATTTTTAATTACTGTATGTAAATTGCCTAGTTTATTAGCCGGAATTTTAACTATGACAGGTTTATTATCTGTGAATTTAAGAATTATGGGTCGTCCAAATTTATCCTTATTAAATTATAAAACGATTTTTAGTTTTTTAGAGGGAATGGAATTACCGAAGTATTTTGATATTATTTTAATTGGAATTGTATTTGTAGGAATTCTAATCATAGCGATGTATGTCTTTTTTGCAACTGAAATTGGTCAAGCATTAATTGCTACAGGAGATAATGAAAAAATGGCCATTTCACTTGGAATTAACACAAATCAAATGACAGTATTTGGTTTAATGTTATCCAATGCGTTAATTGCAATGGCGGGAGCTGTATTAGCCCAAAACAATGGTTATGCAGATGTAAACTCTGGTTTAGGAACAATTGTTATTGCTTTGGCAGCAATTATTATTGGAGAAGTAATTTTTGCGGATGAATCATTTGTTGGAAGATTAGTATGTATTATTTTTGGTTCAATTATTTATCGTTTATTACAAGCATCTATTTTACGATTAAATATTTTTGATCCAAATGATTTCAAATTATTATCTGCAGCATTAATCGCCATTTGTTTAACAATTCCGCAAATCAAACAAGCAATTTATAAAATTAGTCACCGTAAAAGCGTACAATAGGAGGTAGAAGATGGATATTAGAATTGAAAATGTTCATAAAACATTTTACCCAAATACAAATAGAAGTCATGATGCATTAATCGATATTAATTTAACGATTCATAAAGGGGATTTTATTACAATTGTTGGGGGAAATGGTGCAGGGAAATCAACCTTTTTAAATGCCATTTCAGGAAGTTTCCCATTAGATAAAGGACATATTTACATGGGAGAAGCAGCAGTTGAACATACAGCTGAATACGAAAGGGCAAAATATATTAGTCGTGTTTACCAAAATCCATTGCAAGGAACAGCACCTCGTATGACAGTTGCTGAAAATCTTTCTTTAGCTTTAAGAAGAGGACTAAAACGTGGATTAAAAAAAGGTTATACAGCTGAAGAATTAGAACAATTTAAAGCATTATTAACTCCGTTACAATTAGGATTAGAAGAACGATTAGATGCAGAAATTGGATTATTATCAGGTGGTCAAAGACAGGCAGTTTCGTTATTAATGGCAACATTACGAACTCCTGAATTATTATTATTAGATGAACATACCGCTGCACTAGATCCAAAAACACAACGCAAAATTATGCAATTAACAAAGGAAATTATTGAAGAAAAACAATTAACAGCTTTAATGATTACGCATAACTTATCGGATGCATTAAGATATGGAAATCGTTTAATGATGATGCATCGTGGAAAAATTATTCAAGTTTTCGAAAAAGAAGAAAAAGATGTACTAACAGAAGAAAAATTATACCAATTAATGGCAGAATTAGACGAAGCAGATTTCAATCAAGAAGCTTAACGAGAAGAAGGCAGACATTTGTAATAAGTGTCTGCTTTTTTGTGCAGAAATTTATCCTCATTTCAGATTTACAGTTTTTATTCTAATGGAATTTGGTATAATAGAAATAATTAGAAATTGAAAGGATGTTTTAAAGTGGGATTGTTTAATAGCAAACAATTTGGGAAAAGCAGTTATATTGCAATAGGTGCTATTATCGGAATACTTGTTGGAACAACCGTTAGTTTATTCCGGTTATTTCTTGGGAAAACATTAGAAGGAGTTGTTGTTGTTTATTCTTATTTGCAAGAAGCACCTCAATGGCTACCGGTATGGATTGTTTTTTCTATGATTATGGCTGTTATTTTAGGAAAAATTGTTAAAAGTGAGCCTGATATTAAGGGAAGTGGGATTCCTCAAGTAGAGCTACAATTACAAGGTAAGATGGATATGAATTGGTGGTCTGTCTGTTGGAAAAAATTCGTTGCAGGATTTATTTCAATTGGTTCAGGATTGCTATTAGGAAGAGAAGGTCCATCGATTCAATTAGGAGCTTCTGTTGCTCAAGGGGTAGCGGAAGGATTAAAAAGTAATCGAGTTCAAAAAAATATATTTATTTCAAGTGGGGCGGGAGCAGGATTAGCAGCAGCGTTTAACGCACCAATTGCTGGGTTAATGTTTGTATTAGAAGAAGTTCATCATACATTTAGTCCATTAGTCGCTTTAACAACATTAACAGCTGCAATCGTTTCGAATTTCGTATCGTTAAATATTTTTGGAGCACGTCCTTCTTTAAATTTAGGAAATGATCAAATCTTTCCAATGAGCCATTATGGTTATGTTATTTTATTAGGAATTGTTTTAGGATTATTTGGTTGGATATATCATCATTATACTTTACAATTACCAGCTATTTATGGAAAGTTATTTCCTTTTATCCCTAATTATTACTATTGTATCGTTGCTTTTATAGCGATTATACCACTAGGTTTATGGAATCCTCATGTCTTAGGTGGGGGTGGAGAAATGATTTTAGAATTACTTCAAGAAAATCATACCGTTCAATTTTTAGCGTTCTTATTTATTCTTCGTTTATTTTATTCAATGCTTTCTTATGGAACAGGATTGCCAGGAGGAATCTTTCTTCCAATTCTTTCTCTAGGTGCATTATTAGGATTAGTCTATGCAGAAATTTTGATTCAATTTTTCGGAGTAGATCCTAATTTACGAGTAAGTTTTGTTTTCTTTGCAATGGCGGGGTATTTTTCTGCCATTGGGAAAGCTCCTTTAACTGCTTTATTATTAGTAACAGAAATGGTTGGAGGATTAAATCAATTAATGCCATTAGGAATTTGTACACTAACTGCTTATATTGTAGCTGATTTCTTAAAAATGGGTCCTATTTATGAAATTTTAGCGGAACGCTTGGATTCTGAACATCCACATGAAAGAAAAGGAAAACGAACTACATTTGAAGTGCCGATTATGGTAGAAAGTCCATTAGTTGGAAAAATGATTCGTGATATTCCATGGCCAAAAGATATTGTTATTGCGACAGTCAGAAGGGGAGCAAAAGAAGAAATTACTCGAGGTGATACCATTTTGCGACCTGGAGATATCCTTATTGTCGTCTGTGATGAAGGATTAGTTGGTGAAAGATTTGAAACAATGACACAATTATCCAAGGAATTACCGTTTTCTTAAACTTTATGGTATACTTCCTATGACAAATGGAAATGAAGGGGGATAGAAGGAAATGGCTAAACATAACCTAAGTCCACAAAATGGTGAATTAAAAGAATTTGGTGATTCATTTGCAAAATATTCACGTAAAAATACAAGTTGGCTTTATTTATTATTTATCATTATTGTATTATTTGGAGTCGTTTATTTATTTAATACGGTATCTAAGCGTACAAAAACACCAATTGAGGCTTATCGAGAAGAGTTTATTCAATTAAAAGACCAAATTCAAAAGCAAGAGTTAAAAATTGAAGAATTAGAGCAACAAATCAAACAATTGTCTGAAAAACCATAACATTTTTAATGAAAAGAGTGAAAATTTTTCGTATTATTTCACTCTTTTCATTATTTTATTAAGGAATCATTTGAGAGCTTTTCTAAATTTGTTCGGAAATAGACTTGTAAAAGGCTTACAATCATGCTATACTGACTATAGTGTTTTTGTTAGGGATATAAATGGGTTTTAAGAGCTCCTTTTTGAACCACAGGCAGAAATATGAATAACCGTGCTTTTGGCACAAGGAGGAAAATGTTCATGGAACAAGGTAAAGTAAAATGGTTTAACGCAGAAAAAGGGTTTGGATTTATCGAACGCGAAGATGGAAGTGACGTATTCGTACACTTTTCAGCTATCCAATCTGAAGGATACAAATCATTAGACGAAGGACAAGCTGTTGAATTCGAAGTTGAAGAAGGCGCACGTGGTCCTCAAGCAGCTAATGTTGTAAAACTATAATTTTATCATTTAAGAATGAGGTTAGGAATTTCCTAGCCTCTATTTTTTTGTTTAAAATAATTTTGACAGTCTTTCTAATTCGGTCTACAATAGGACTATTCTATAAAGAGGTGATAGCATGAAGGAAAGAACAGAAGTTCCAGTGGAACAAACATGGGATTTATCATTATTATTTAAAACAGAAGAGGACTATAAAAAATCTATTGAATTTTATAAACAATTAGTAGAAAATTTCTGTAAAAAATTCGAAAATCAACTAAGCTCTGTAGAAGCCATTCATCAAAGTTTAGCAGATTATCGTGAAATTTTAGAATTACGTGGAAAAATTGTTCAATATGCAAGTTTAGCAGTTAATGCAAATACAAAGGACAGAGAAGCACAAAATCGTTTAGCACAAACGAGAAAAGTAGTAGCAGAATGTGATGCAAAATTAAGTTTCTTTTCTCCGGAATTAAGCCAATTAGAAGAAGAGTTATTAGCAGAAGCTTCAAAAAATCCAGAAAATAGTATTTATCTGGAAAGATTATTAGAAGATAAACAACATTTATTATCAAAAGAGGTAGAATCCGTATTAGCAGCATTAGGCAATACATTAGATTTCCCTTATCAAAACTATAATGATATAAAATTCAAAGATATTCAATTCCCTAATTTTGAAGTAGACGGAAAAGAATTTGAAATGACATATAATAGTTTTGAAAAACGTTTAGAGTCAGACGAAGATACAAGTGTAAGACGAAAAGCTTTTGAAGTATTTTCTAATACATTACGTAAATATGAACATAGTACAGCTTCTGCTTATAATGCTCAAGTTCAAAAAGAAAAAACTATGGCTACTTTAAGAGGATTTGATTCAGTCATTGATTATTTGCTTGATCGCCAAAAAGTTTCTAGAGAATTATATAATCGTCAAATTGATTTAATTATGGAACATTTAGCACCAATTATGAGAAGCTATGCTGGGTTAATTGGAAAAATTTATCAGTTAGGTGAAGTACGTTATGAAGATTTAAAATTAGAAGTAGATCCACATTTTGCACCAAAAGTAAGCTATGAAGAAGCAAAAGCATATATTTTAGATGGGTTAAAACCATTAGGTGAGTCTTATCTATCCATTATGAAGAGAGCCTTTGATGAGCGATGGATTGATTATGCAGAAACGATTGGAAAACGTACAGGAGCATTTTGTGCGTCTCCTTATGGAGCAAATTCATTTATTTTAATGTTCTTTACGGAAAGTATGAATGATGTGATGACATTAGCACATGAATTAGGTCATGCTGGACATTTCCAATTAGCACATAAACATCAAAATATTCAATTATCTAGACCTTCAATGTATTTTGTTGAAGCACCATCTACTGCTAATGAGTTATTAGTGGAAAATTATTTATTGCAAAATGCAACAGATGCTAGAATGAAACGTTGGATTATTTCGCAAATTATTGGTAAAACTTACTACCATAATTTTGTCACACATTTATTAGAAGCGCACTATCAAAGAGAAGTGTATCGATTAGTCGATGAAGGTAAAAATTTAGATGCAGAAACATTGAACCAAATTTATCGTCAAACGTTGGAACAATTCTGGGGAGATTCTGTGGTATTAACAGAAGGTGCGGAATTAACTTGGATGAGACAGCCGCATTATTATATGGGATTATATTCTTATACTTATTCTGCTGGATTAACAATTGGAACTCAAGTTGCTAAAATGATTCAAGAGAATCCTGAAAAAGCAGCGGATTGGGTTGAAGTTCTAAAAATGGGTGGTTCTAAAACTGCAGAAGAGCTTGCTAAGGCCGCAGGGGTAGATGTTTCTACGGATGAGCCATTGAGAAATACAATTGAGACAATTGGGGAATACGTAAAAGAATTGATTTCTTTAACGAATAGACTTGACTAAGGTAGTACTAGGACGGCAGCACCATTGCGGTCTCATGCCTAAAAGTCTTTCATTTTTACGTGATTACATTCGTTCAAAAAAAAGAGTTAGAAGATTTCCTCTAACTCTTTTTGTTATCTCTATTTTTGTACCCAACAACGACCATCTTGAGCTAATAAGTCAAAACTTTCTTGTGGTCCAGATGAACCTGCAGGATAATTAGGGAATTGTACAGATGTCTCATTATCCCATGCTTGACGAATACGATCCACAAATTTCCATGATGCAGCAACTTCTTCCCAATGAGTGAAGTTAGTCATATCACCTTCCATACAGTCTAAAATTAAACGTTCGTATGCTTCTGGACTATTTAAACCAAAATTCTTATCAAAGATTTTTTCTAAATGACTTGTTTGTAATCCATATGAATTTCCAACTGCTTTTGAATTGATAACAAAGCAGAAGCCTTCTTTAGGAGTAATATGAATAGAAATTCGATTTGAAGGGCATTTTCCTTTTGTTTCGGCTTCGAATAGTGGAGAGTCTGCTTCTTTAAACACAATATCAATCACAGTTGTTTTAGAATCTAAGCTCTTACCTGTACGAACATAAAATGGAACATCTTTCCAACGTTCATTATCAATAAAAACTTTACCAGCCACATAAGTTTCCATATTAGAATCGTCCGAAACATTTTGATCTTGACGGTAACCAGGTAAGTTGCCATCTAAAGAAGGCCCATATTGACCACGAACAAAATTTTTGGAAACTTCTTCAGGAGAATAGTGACGTAATTGTTCTAATACATTAATTTTATTTTGACGAACTGCTTCAAATGATTGAGGTGGCTCCATAGCTACTAATGCTAAAATTTGTAAAATATGGTTTTGAACCATATCTCGTAAAGCACCACTTGTTTCGTAATATCCACCACGTTCTTCAACACCCACTTGTTCTGCTAGTGTAATTTGTACATTATCAATATGATCACGATTCCACATTGTTTCAAATACACGGTTTGCAAATCGAACAGCAGTAATATTTTGAATCATTTCTTTTCCTAAATAGTGGTCGATACGGTAAATTTGATTTTCATCAAAAGAATGGCGCAATTGTTCGTTTAAAATTTGAGCTGATTCATAATCTTTCCCAAATGGTTTTTCAATAATTAAACGATTATAGCCGTTTTCTGTTAATAGAGCTTCGTCTTTTAAATGTTGAGTAATTGTTCCGAAAAATGAAGGAGCCATTGCTAAGTAGAAAATTCTGTTTCCTTCGATACCATAGTGGTTGTCTAATTTTTCAGATAATTCTTTTAATACAACATAATGATGAGTATCCGTTACATTATGTGCTTGATAGTAGAAGTGACTAGCGAATTCTTCTGCTTGAGTGACATCTTCTGTTAAACTTTGGACAGATTTGACAACAACTTCACGAAAATATTCGTCGGTCCATTCGCGTCGAGCTGTACCAATTACCGCAAAATGATTGCGGATAAATCCTTTTTGAAATAAACGAAATAGTGCTGGGTATAATTTACGACTTGCTAAATCCCCTGTTGCACCAAAAAAAGTAATTAATACTTTTTGTTCTTGCATAATGAATGCCTCCTAGTTCAGATTTCTTTTCCAGTGTAAAATATAAAGGGAAAAAAGTCTAATAATTAAACTGAAAATGAAATTAAATTTTGAACAGGAAAGATAGTGGTGAAATAAAGGGCATTTCTTGCATGTGGGAAGTAAAATGTGTTAGATTAAACACAATAGTTCAATTTGTAGGAGTGTATCAAATGACCATAAAAGAATTTTTGAGGATAGCAATTTTCAACCCGACACAATTATGGAAAATTATTGTAAAACCAATGAAGTCCTCGAAGCGTGTATTTTTCTTATTAACTCTATTATTAATGTTACCAGGTATGATTCAAATGACTGCATTATTTCATTCTTTAGGGAAGGATTTAGTAGAAATTAGTAATCAATTGCCCGAATTTGAAGTGAAAAATCAGCAATTAATGACTCAAGAAAAGAATAAAGGATTTGTTTATAAAACAGATAGTGTAATATTTGTTTTTGATGAAAGTGGTAAGACAACTAGTGACGATTTGTTAAATGAAACATCTTCTAGTATTCCTGTATTTGCCTTATTAAAAGATGGGTTTTATTTAGAAACAAATATTAATCATCAAAAAATTGAGTTAAATCAGCTGGAAAATTTGAATAAGTCATTTTTTATGGATATTGCTAAGACTTTTCAACAAAATATTTGGTTAAGTTTGCTCATTGTTTTTGTGATGTATTTCCTTTTTAATACTGTATACTTATTCATTATTCTATGGATAGTTTCTTTCTTGGTGAAAGTAATAGCTGTATTATTTATGAAAGTATTTATTCGATTCCCTAAACCGATTGGTTGGCAAGTAGTTCTAGGGGCAGCTGTTTTACCTGTATTAATTTATACATTCATTGATCTTTTAGGAATTCGTTTTATCGGACCTGGGGAGTTTATCTTTTTAGCAACTTCCTTTAATTGGGTTTTAGGTATTCGAGAATTTTTAAAAAATAATCGACCATCATAAAAAATAAGCTGGAGAATTTTTTCTCCAGCTCTTTTTGTTATTATTTACTATTTTTCTTTCTTGCAGATTGACGATTTTGTTTTTTGCGTTCAATTCTTTGTTTTTGTTTAATTTCATGGGTTAGTTTTTTCTTGTATCCAGGTTTGACATGTTTTTTAGCTTTTTTAATCATGCCTTTTAAGCGAGGATCTAAGTCAGAACTTTGAGTATTTTTTCTTTTTTCACGACGAGAGCGGTCATAACTTTCTACTAATTCACCATTTTTTAATTCCATTGTTTCAAATGAGATTCCTTTTGATTCAAGTGTTTGGATGGCTTGTTCTTGGTTAGGTGTGTAGAAGGTAATTGCTTGCCCTGCTAAACCATTTCGACCAGTACGTCCAACACGGTGAATGAAAAATTCTAATTCATCTGGAATTTCTAAGTTAATGACATGTGAAACTCCTTCAATATCAATCCCACGTGCAGCTAAATCTGTTGCTACTACATATTGATATTCCATTTGTTGAATTTGTTTCATCACACGACGACGCTCACGAGCAGGAATATCTCCATGAATGGTTGCCACTTTTAAACTTTTCTCACGTAAAAATTTTGTCACTTCATCAGCTTTTTGTTTAGTATTTACGAAAATTAGCATTAAGTAAGGATGTCCCAATGTAATTAATTCAAACAATACATCTAATGGATTTTGAGTTTTAGTCACTAATAATTGATTCGTAATTGTTGGAGAAACAATTTGTTTATTTTCTACATGAATAATTTTTGGGTTTCCAAGATATTTTTTAAGGAATGGTTTAATTTTATCTGGAATTGTTGCAGAAAATACGGACATTTGTAAATCTTTCGGCATTCTAGAAGCAATTTCATCGACTATTTCTAAAAATCCTAAGTCAAAGGTCATATCTGCTTCATCGACAACCATCATCGTTGTTGTTTGAACAAGTAGTGCATTTTCTCGCATTAGATCGAAAATTCTTCCAGGTGTTCCAATGACAATATGAGGAGCAGTTTGTTGTAATTTTTGAACTTGACGAAGTTTGTCAGTTCCTCCGACACATTTTTCTAATAAAATTGGAGTAGGAGCATCTTCAATTAATTGAGCAGTTACTCGTACTAATTGTTCGGCTAATTCACGACTTGGTACAGTAATGACTAATTGTAACTCTTGTTTTTCTGGGTTTATTTTATGAATCAATGGTAGTAAGAAACTGTGACTTTTTCCACTACCTGTTTGTGATTGACCAATCACCGATTCGCCTTTTAACAATAGCGGAATAATTTTTTCTTGAATTTTGGTTGGAGTAGAAAATGATAATTTTTCTAATGCTTGTTGTAAAAATGGTTGTAATTGATAATCTGTAAATTTCATGTTTTCATCTCTTTTCTATAATCTAATTTGAAGCGTTGTTATTATACCATAGTTTTTAAGGATTTAAAAAAGAGAACTGTTAAATAATAGAAAAATCATAAAAAAGTAAGCAAAAAAATTGCGTTTACATATCAAAGAGTGTTATTCTTTAAATATCAAACAGTACGTATAACTGTACTATATAGGAGGAATTAATTATGACTTATGAATTACCAAAATTAGCGTATGAGTTCTCTGCATTAGAACCTCACGTGGATGCTTTAACAATGGAAATCCACCATGACAAGCACCACAATGCTTATGTAACAAACTTAAACGCAGCTGTAGAAAAACACCCAGCTTTATTTGAAAAAAGCGTGGAAGAATTAGTAGCAGACTTAGCATCTGTACCAGAAGATATTCGTGGAGCTGTTCGTAACAATGGTGGTGGACATGCAAACCACAGCTTATTCTGGACAGTAATTTCACCAAATGGTGGTGGTCAACCTACTGGCGAATTAGCAGCAGCAATTGATAAAAAATTCGGTGGTTTTGATGCATTCAAACAAGCATTCTCTCAAGCTGCAGCAACTCGTTTCGGTTCTGGTTGGGCTTGGTTAGTTGTTTCAAATGGTGAATTAGAAGTAGTTTCTACTCCAAACCAAGATAACCCATTAACAGATGGTAAAACTCCAATTTTAGGATTAGATGTTTGGGAACATGCTTATTACTTAAACTACCAAAACCGTCGTCCTGATTACATTGCAGCGTTTTGGAATGTAGTTGATTGGAATGAAGTAGCTCGTCGTTATGAAGCTGCAAAATAATTTTTAAGAAATTTTGATTTGTTAACTCTTTGAGATTCCAGTGGGAACTTGGAGAGTTTTTTTAGTATAGGAAAGTTTTTTAATAGACTTCCCTGGAGATAGTAGCTAGGGACGCCAGCAAACCTGCGGTTTCATGGCTAAAATTTGAGCCTATGGTCTCAAATTTTTCCGTAATAAAAGCCAGTTTGGCTTTTATTACTTTAGCTACTATGGGAAGTCTTTTGTTTTGTATTATATGAGATTCGAGGTTTCATGATATTTCGTTGTAAAGAAGGTTAGAAACAATATTTTTGTATTATTAATTATCGTTTTTGAAGTTTTTAATAGACTTCCCTGGGGATAGTAGCTGAGGACGCTAGCAGCCTCGCGAAGCGAGTCTCATAGCTAAAAATCGAGCCTTGGTCTCGATTTTTCCAGTAATCAAAGCCTCCCTGGCTTTGATTGCTAGAGCTACTGTGAGAAGTCTGATTTTGGAATCATATAAGATGCGTTTATTTATGATTTTTCGTATCATAGAATGCCATACAACTACTATGGGAAGTCTGTTTTTTGTAGCATAAGAGATGTGTTTGTTTATGATTTTCCTTGTACTTCGTGACAGATATTGGTCTATCGTATATAATAGGGATACGTGTGAAATAAATTAGAACAAATAAAAAGAGAAATAGAGATATTTAAGGAGGAACTTATGAGAGTAGGGATTTTTACAGACACTTATTTCCCTCAAGTCAGTGGTGTTGCTACGTCTGTTCGAGTATTGAAAGAAGAATTAGAACGTCTTGGACATACGGTTATTATTTTTACAACTACTGATCCAAATGCTACGATGCCAGAATGGAATATCGTTCGCTTAGGAAGTATTCCATTGTTTTCATTTAAAGAAAGAAGAATTGCCGTTCAAGGCTTTATTGAAGCTTATAAAGTTTCTCAAGAATATGAATTAGATATTATCCATACGCAAACAGAATTTAGTTTAGGACTACTTGGAAAAATTTTAGGAGCCATGTTAGGGATTCCGACGATTCATACTTATCATACGATGTATGAAAAATACTTACATTATATTGCAAATGGGAAAATTTTAAGACCAAGCCATGTGGCATATATTTCTAAAAACTTTTGTAATCAAACTCGTGGAGTGATTGCACCAAGTCAAATGACCAAAGATAAGTTATTATCTTATGGAGTGACTCAAGAAGTTCGTGTTATTCCAACAGGTGTTGAAATTCCAGAATTGAATCCAAAAATTTCAGAAGACTTACGTGAAAAATTAGGATATACAAAAGAGGATAAAGTCTTATTATCATTAAGCCGTTTATCGAAAGAAAAAAATATTGCCGCGATATTAAATGCAATACCTTTAATTTTAGAAAAAGATTCATCAGTGAAATGTTGTATTGTAGGTGGTGGACCAGAAAAAGAAGAACTTGAAAAACAAGTGGAGAGATTAGGGATTACACCTCATGTACAGTTCGCTGGTGAAGTGGAGCATCATCAAGTATCTCAATACTATCAAATGGCGGATTTATATGTGAATGCTTCTGAGTCAGAAAGTCAAGGTTTGACTTATTTAGAAGCTTTGGTGAATAAAATTCCAGTTATTGCGAAGAAAAATGATTATTTACAACAATTTATTACAAAACCTGAATTAGGAATGTTGTTTGAAAAAGATGAAGATATTGCTTCTAGCGTGTTAACTTATTTGGAATGTTGCAATCAAGCTTCCCATCAAGTTGAAGAGTTACAAAATCAATTATTAGAAGAGATTTCTTCTGTAACGTTTGCTAAAAGAGTAGAAGCATTTTATGAAGATGCGATTAATACTTATCAACACGATAAAGAAAATACGAAAACGTGGTTAGAAAAGATGAATTTCTTCAAAATCTATGATGATAAGGAGGATGAAGAATGAAGAAAATAGGTTTTATTGGAACAGGCGTGATGGGTTCTTCTATGGTGAAGCACTTATTAAACGCTGGTTATCCAGTTACAGTTTATAATCGAACAAAAGAAAAGGCACAAGCAGTTGTAGATGCTGGTGCTAAATGGGCAAATACTCCAAAAGAAGTAGCGAGTCAGTCTGAGGTTGTGTTAACGATTGTAGGATATCCAACAGATGTAGAGGAAGTTTACTTTGGAGAAGAAGGAATTTTTCAAGGTTTACAAAAAGGCACCATCCTTATTGATTTAACAACAAGTACTCCTTCTTTAGCGAAGAAAATTGCAGAAGAAGCTGAAAAATCTTCTTGCGAAGCATTAGATGCTCCAGTTTCTGGAGGAGATTTAGGGGCTAAAAACGGAACATTATCAACAATGGTTGGTGGTAAGGAGTCTGTTTTAGAAGAAGTACGTCCAATTTTAGAGACTTTTTCAAAAACAATTACGTTACAAGGAACAAACGGAGCTGGTCAACATACTAAAATGGCAAATCAGATTATGATTGCTGGAACAATGACAGGCTTAGTTGAAATGTTAGTTTATGCAAAAGCTGCAGAATTAGATTTAGAAAAAGTGCTTCAAACAGTTGGAGCGGGAAGTGCAGCGAACTGGTCATTGTCGAATTATGGTCCAAGAATTTTGAGAAAAGATTATAGTCCAGGATTTTTTGCAAAGCATTTCCTAAAAGACTTACGAATTGCGATTGACGAATCTGAAAAAATGGGATTATTTTTACCGGCAACCTTACAAGCAAGAAAATTATATGAAACAGTATGTGATGATGGTTACGGCGATTTAGGAACTCAGGCGCTAATCCACTTATATTGGACACTTCCAGAATAAAAATTATAAAAAAAGTATGTTTTTTAAAGGGATTTTCATATAATCTAAAAAAGTTTTATGGTAAAATAGAAATTAAGAAAGCTGAAAGGGGTAAAGCAACATGAAACCTTCACAACTAGTTGCAATTGTGCAACGTCTACAAACAATGGCGGATCAAAGCACGGATATTGAAATCCGTCGTTTTGAAAAAGATGGTGTTGAAAAATGTGTTGTGACATTTAATCAAGAAGCAGATAGCTTTGAGTTAGAAGATTGTGAGACAAAACAAACATTCCAATTTGATGATATCGATTTAGTCGCAATTGAAATTTTTGAACTATTACAAGATTAATGACTTTGTGATAAACCACGGCGCCTATAAAATGTGTGCTGTGGTTTTTCAATATTTATACATAAGGAAAAAGTGGGGATTACGATGAAAGTAGAAAAAATTGGTTTATTAGGATTTGGAACAGTTGGAAGTGGCGTTTATCATATTTTAACAAAAAATCAAGCGTTAATTGAAAAGAAAACAGGAGTTTCATTACAAATTGAAAAAGCTCTTGTAAAAGAACCAGAACTATTTGCTGATAAAATTTCAGGGATTACATTTACTTCGGATGTAGACTATATTTTAAATGATGAAGAAATCTCTATTATTGTAGAAGTTTTAGGCGGAGTGGATTTTGCCTTTAATTGTGTAAAAAAAGCTTTAGAATTAGGAAAACATGTTGTAACAGCGAATAAAGATTTATTAGCAAAACATGGCGTTGAATTATCTCAAATTGCCAGAGAAAACAATGTGTATTTATATTATGAAGCTAGTGTTGGGGGCGGAATTCCTGTATTACGTCCATTAGTAGAACATGTTTCAAGTAATGAAGTTGAAGCTATTTACGGAATTGTAAATGGAACAACAAACTTTATTTTAACTTCTATGAGTCAACAAGGATTATCTTATGAAGAAGTGTTAAAAACAGCTCAGGAAAAAGGATTTGCTGAAGCAGATCCAACAAGTGATGTAGAAGGTTATGATGCAACTTATAAATTAATCATTTTAACAAGATTAGCATTTGGAACAAATGTTTCATTCGATGCAATTCCTAAAAAAGGAATTACACAAGTGACTAAAACAGATCTACAATTAGCTAAACTTTCAGGCTATACGATTAAATTATTGGCAAGTGTTGTTGCAAATGGTGAGGAAGTATACTTAGAAGTACGTCCTTATTTTGTAAGTTTAGACCACCTATTAGCTCAAGTTTCTTATGAAAATAATGCTATTTCTGTAACAGGAGATGCTTTAGGAGAAATTTTACTATACGGAAAAGGAGCAGGTTCACATCCAACTGCAACTAGTGTCGTTAGTGATGTCATGATGATTGCAACACAACAAAATCGTAACGCTACAGTAGTTCCGTTTGAACCATTGACACAAGCAACTAAAGTTCATTCAACTACAGCTCCATTAAAAGACTATGCAGTTGTCATTGAAACAAGTAAACCTGAAGAGTTTGATGGTGTTGTGTTACCAAATCAAGCAGTATTAACAAGATTCACTCAAATTTCAGAAGCTGAGTTAGAAGAAAAAGTTTCTGCATATCAACAAGTAGATAGTGTAGAAGCGGTTAGAATCTATCCTGTTTTGGAGGCATAAGAATGAAAATTATTGTACCAGCGACAACTGCTAATATTGGATTAGGATTTGATTCCATTGGGATTGCAGTTAATTTATATTTAACAGTAACGGTCGTAGGACCTAATAATGAATGGAAAATTGAACATCCATTCGGAGAAGCTGTACCAACCAATCAAGAAAATTTAATCATTGAGACTGCTTTAGCAGTTTGCCCAACATTACAACCCCATCATTTCGTATGTGAGAGTGATATTCCAATGACAAGAGGATTAGGAAGTAGTTCTAGTGCGATTGTTGCAGGAATCGAATTAGCGAATCAATTAGGGGAATTGAACTTAACACCAAAACAAAAAGTTGAATGGGCGACAAAATTAGAAGGGCATCCAGATAATGTAGCTCCTGCTATTTTAGGTGGATTAGTCGTTGCGACTTATGATGAAGAAAGTCAAGAAGTCGACTATTTACAAAAAGAAATCAAATCTGATATTCAAGGAATTGCATTAATTCCAGATTTTGAATTATCTACAAAAGCAAGTAGACAAGTTCTTCCTAGTGAATTTGTATACTCACAAGCGGTACAAGCTAGTAGTCGTTCAAATGTATTAGTTGCAGCACTATGGCAAGAAGATTGGGAAACTGTTTCTAGAATTGTAGAAAAAGATTTATTCCATGAACCATATCGTGAAACATTAATTCCGTTTTTAACACCGGTACGTAAGCTTGCAAAAGAAAAAGAAGCGATTGGTACGTACTTAAGTGGGGCAGGCCCAACAGTGATGGTTTTATCGTCACAAGATAAAGCAACAAGTATTGTGGATTATTTACAAAAACAATTACCAAGTGAATTAGGAACGTATAACATTCGAGTATTAAGTGTCGATTCATTAGGCGTTCGAGTTGAAAAAAGATAACAAAGATAGAGGAGAAATATGTCCATTAAACTAACACCAACGTGGTTTATTAAAGATTATGCTTCCATTTCCATTGAGTTTTTAAAAAAACAATCGATCAAAACAATTTTTGCAGATATTGATAATACATTAGTGGAGTGGGATGAATTAGATACAAATGAAGCTTTACAAGCATGGGTTCAAGAGTTAAAAGAAAACCAGATTGAAATCATATTAGTATCTAATAATCGAAAACATCGTATTGAAAGAGTGGCTGAACAATTAGACGTTCCGTACGTTTTTCCAGGACTAAAACCACTCCATAAAGGATTTAAAGAAGCATTGAGTCAAACAACTGCCACAAAAGATGAAATTGTAATGATTGGAGATCAGTTATTGACAGATATTTTAGGGGCAGGAACTTTTGGAATTAAAACGATCCTTGTTAAACCTTTAAAATTATCAGATGCAAAGAAAACAAGAATTAATCGATTTTTTGAAAATTTAATCCTAACGATATTATATAGAAAAAATTACTCAGAGAAATGGGAGGAGAAAATCCATGACTGAAAACCACTATTTTTGTATGGGATGCGGCGCTACGATTCAAACAGAAAATCATGAAGAAATCGGCTATACTCCTACAAGTGTATTGACGAAAATGTTAGAAAAAGAAGAACCTGTTTATTGTCAACGTTGTTTTAGACTTAGAAATTATAATGAATTACAACCTGCTTCTTTAAGTGACGACGATTTCTTAAAAATGTTATCTTCGATTGCAGATAAAGATGCACTAGTTGTTTATGTGGTTGATTTATTTGATTTATATGGCAGTATGATTTCAGGTTTAAAACGTTTTATTGGAGATAATCCAGTATTATTCGTTGCTAATAAAGTGGATTTATATCCAAAATCAGTGAATCGTAATCGTTTGAAAAACTGGATTGAACGTTTTGCTAAAGAATATGGCATTCGTCCAGTGGATACGATTTTAGTGAGTGCGAATAAACGCATTCAAATTGATGAATTATTAGATAAGATTAATGAATATCGCCAAGGTAAAGATGCCTATGTAGTAGGGGTAACCAATGTAGGAAAATCTACTTTAATTAATAAGTTAATTCAAAGTATTGGTGGAACAAAAGATGTGATTACAACTTCTCAGTTCCCAGGAACTACATTAGGGCAAATTGATATTCCATTTGATGAAGAATCAAGCTTAATTGATACTCCGGGTATTATTCACCGCCATCAAATCGCTCATTATTTAGCCGAAAAAGAAGTGAAAAAGGTATTACCTCAAAAAGAATTACAACCAAAAACTTTCCAATTAAACGCAGAACAAACGATTTTTATTGGTGGACTTGTACGAGTGGATTATACAAAAGGGGAAAGAAATTCCTTAACATTTTACACTCCACAAACGATTGAATTGCATCGTACAAAATTAGAAAAAGCGGATGAGTTTTATGCAAGACATAATGGAACAATTTTAACACCACCTACAGGAGATAATGTTAAACAATATCCAACTTTACATAAGACAGTCTTTTCAGTAAAAGAAAAATCAGATATCGTGATTGCAGGTTTAGGATGGATAACGATTCAAAAGCCAGGAACCATTGAAGTTTGGAGTCCAAAAGAAGTAGACGTCATTAAACGTCCATCGATTATATAAGAAGGAGGGATTGGATTGGAATTAAAAGGAAAAGAAAGACAATTTTTCAAAAAAGAAGCACATAATATTAAGCCGATTTTTCAAATTGGAAAAGGCGGTTTAAGTGAAGAGATGATTCAACAAATCCAATTTGCGATTGAAAAACGTGAATTAATAAAAGTTAGTTTATTACAAAATACAATGGAAGAACCTCAGGAAGCTGCTGAAGTATTAGCAGAACAAACAGGTAGCACGATTATTCAAGTGATTGGACATACGATTGTATTGTATAAACAAGCTAGAAATCCAAAAAATCGTGATATTTCAATTCGATTTGCAGAATTTGTAAAAAGAGGGCGATAATATGATGCAATCCATCAAGCTTTGTCCAAAAGTAAAACAAAATGATTTTAGTGGAAAACAAAAGCGTGTTGGAATTTTAGGAGGAAGTTTTAATCCTCCTCATGTAGCACATTTAATTATGGCAGAGCAAGCAAGAGTTCAATTGAATTTAGATAAGATTTACTTTATGCCGAGCCATATTCCACCTCATGTTGATGAAAAGAAGACGATTGATGCCAATTATAGAGTAGAAATGACCCAATTAGCTATACGAGATAATTATCATTTTGAACTTGAGACGATAGAATTAGAACGTTCTGAAAAAAGTTATAGCTTTGATACGATTCGACTATTAAAAGAAAAAAATCCTGATGTGGCTTATTACTTTATTATTGGGGGCGATATGGTCGATTATTTACCGACTTGGCATCGAATTGATGAATTAGTTCATGAAGTTCAATTTGTTGGAGTTTGTCGTCCAGGTTATCCAAAAGAAACTCCATATCCAGTATTATGGATTGAAGCGCCTCAAATGGAAATTAGTTCAACACAAATTCGTAAAAATGTGTTATGGGGACAAAGTATTCGTTACTTGGTTCCAGAAAGTGTAGAAGAATATATTTTCGAGAAAGGACTGTATCAAGAATGACAGTAGTAGATTTTTCTCCGTATTCTTCTTTGAGTCGTGAAAAAATTTTACAACAAGTTCGCTCTCAAATGAGTCAAAGAAGATTTGACCATTGTTTAAGAGTGGAAAAGAAAATCATGGAATTAGCAACATTATATGGGGTAGATGCTATAAAAGCTTCTTTAGCAGCGTTAATTCATGATTATGCAAAGGAAAGACCCTTAGAAGAATTACAAGAATTAGTGGTCACAAAACAGTTGTCACAGCAACTAAAAAATCAATCATCTGAAATTTTACATGGTCCAGTTGGAGCAGAAATTTTAAAAGATGAATTAGACATTCAAGATGAAGAAATTTTAGACGCTATTCGTGAACATACGATTGGTGGAACTAAAATGACTCTTTTATCCAAATGTTTATTTGTAGCAGATGCCATTGAAGATGGAAGAAATTATCCAGGAGTAGAAGAAGCAAGAGTGATTGCTCATCATAATATCGATGAAGCAGTTCGATATTTAGTACGACATACCTTGCAGTATTTAATTGAAAAAGAAGTGTATATTTATCCTGGAACATTAGATGTTTATAATTATTTAGTAATAGAAAGAGGAAACGTATGACAGAAAATCGTAGTAAACAATTATTAGATGTAGTATTAAAAGCAGCAGATGATAAATTAGCACAAGAAATCGTTGCATTAGAAGTGGGACACTTAACGCCTGTGGCAGATTACTTTGTCATTACTCACGGAAAAAATGAAAAACAAGTACAAGCAATTGTCGATGCGATTGAAGAAGAAGTCCATAAAGAAGGATTTGAAGTAAAAAGTATCGAAGGAAAAGACAATGCTCGTTGGATTTTAATGGACTTAAATGATGTGATTGTACATGTATTCTACTATGAAGACCGTGAATATTATAATTTAGAAAAATTATGGAATGATGCACCGATCGTCAATATTGCGAGTGAAAAAGAATGACCTATCAAACCTTTGCACATGTATATGATGAAGTAATGGATCATGAACAATACCAATTATGGGTGAAGTTTACAAAAGACTCTTTTAATACGTATACGACTCGTAATATCCAAAAAGTCATGGAATTAGCTTGCGGAACGGGTGAAGTTTCAACTTTACTAATAGAGGCAGGTTTTCAAGTGACCGGTGTTGATTTATCGAGAGAAATGTTAGAAATTGCGAAAGATAAATATCAACAAGCTTATCCTTCCATTGATTGGGTTCAAAAAGATATGCGTGATTTAAAAGGATTAGAGACTTTTGATGCCATTACATTATATTCTGATTCTCTTTGTTATTTAACAGAGTTTGAAGATACGGTTAAAGTTTTTAAAACTGTTTACGAGCATTTAGAAGAGGATGGATTGTTTTTATTTGATGTGCATTCTCTGTATCAAATGCAAGAAGTATTTCCAGGATATCAATATCATTATACGAGTGAAAATTTAGCATTTTTATGGCAAAGTTATGAATTAGAGGAACCTGGAAGTGTAGAACATGTCATCGATATGTTTGTTCGAGATAAATCTCAAACGAGTAAAGCATTATTTGAACATTTTCAAGAAGTGCATGTTGAACAAACTTTCCCAATGGAATGGTATCAAGAAGCACTTGAAATGATAGGGTTTAAAAAAGTATGGATAAAAGCCAATTTTGGTGATTCAGAAGTGGAAGACACTTCTCCACGTTGGTTTTTTATTGCATTGAAATGAGGAATTAAATGAAAGCTTGTGGAATTATTGCAGAGTATAATCCATTTCATAAAGGTCATCATTATCAAATCGAACAAATTAGAAAGCAAACAGATGCAGATGTCATTGTCGTTGCAATGAGCGGGAATTTTGTTCAAAGAGGCGAACCCGCCATTGAGAATAAATGGCATCGTGCCAAAATGGCTCTAGAAAATGGAGCAGATTTAATATTAGAATTACCAACACTTTCAAGTACACAAGCCACCGATTGGTTTGCTGCTGGGGGCGTTGGTATTTTGCATGCTGCTAAATGCCAGGAAATTGCTTTTGGAGTAGAAGATCCAAGGATAGAATATCAAGTAGCGTTTGAAGAATGGAATACATTACAAAGACAAATAAAAGAACAGGTTACGAAAGATGAGATGAAATCTCTCACTTATGCCAGTCGACTTTCACTCATTGCAAAAGAAAATTTTGGAGAGAATAGTCCGTTATATCGATTAATGCAACAGCCAAATCAACAATTAGGGTTTGCATACGTAAAAGAAATTTTGTCGAGAAATATACCAATGAAATTCTTAACCATTGAACGAATGGGAAATGGACATTTAGATGATGTTTTGCTAGAAGGACGGTTTGCTAGTGGAACTGCATTACGGAAGCAATTATTGAAAGATGAAAGAGATCATCAATTATATTCTCAATTACCTTATTTAGAAGAAGTTTCTTCAGCCGAATACCGTAATCATTGGGAACAATATTGGACATTGTTGAAATATCAAATAGTACGAAGTAGTGTGGAAGAATTAAGAACGATCTATCAAATGGATGAAGGAATGGAATATAGATTCAAAAAATTCCTACCTCAAGCACATTCGTTTTATGAATTCATTAAATTATTGAAAAATAAACGATGGACTTGGGCAAGACTACAACGATTATGCATATATGTATTATTAGGAATTACAAAGAAACAAGTGGAAAAACATTTTGAAAGTATTCATGAACCAAAAGAAGTGACCGTTTTAGGATTTAATGAAAAAGGAAGAGAGTATTTAAAAACTTTACGAGAAGAAGAAACAGAATTTATTACAAATTATGCAGATTCATCCATAGAAACACAAAAGAAATTTGATAACATATATGATATAATGAATCCGTCTGGTTATAAATCTGCTCTACAGTTTAAGCCGGAGATGAAATAAAAGATAAAGAAAGGAAAGAAGTGTGTGAAGAAAAAGGTACTGACATTATTAGGATTAGGATTACTTCCAGTTACCAGTGTGTTCGCTGAAGAAGTAAAACCTATTCAGAAAAATAAGGTTGAAACAATCGAGGAAAAAATAACTACTGTAGAAAATATTCAGGGCGAAAAAGAAAAAAATACTCTAAAAGAAGTAGAAAAAAATGAGACAGTAAATACAGAAAATACAAAAGTAAAAAATGAACAACCAAAAGCAAAAAATGAACAACCAAAAGAAAAAAATAATCCCACAGAAAAAGTAATCCAAAAGACTGAAGAAAATCAAAAAAATGGTTGGCAATTAGATTCAAATGGTTGGCGTTACTACAAAAAAGGACAAATTGTTACAAAAGAATGGATATTTGATGCTAAAGAAGGAGCTTGGTATTATCTTTCTGAAAGTGGAGAATATGTTAAAAATACATGGGTAACGGATTATTATTTAGGTTCAAATGGAAAAATGTTAGTTAGTCAATGGATATTTGATCCATCATATAATGGCTGGTATTATTTAACTAAAAGCGGTGCATATGCTAATGGAACATGGATTGGAGATTATTATTTAAAACAATATGGTAAAATGGCAGATGCTGAGTGGATTTATGATCCAAATTATCAATCATGGTATTATTTAAATAATGGCGGTAGTTATGCTCGTTCTCAATGGGCTGGTAATTACTATTTGCTAGCAGATGGTAAAATGGCTAAAAAAGCTTGGGTTGATTCGGAAAAATATTATGTAGATGAAAATGGAAAATGGGTAGAGTATGTTAAACCATTAAATACTCCATGGTATTTCCAAAGAGATTCTAGGTGGGGTTCTGAATTATTAAAAGGAATTACAATGGCTGTTTCTGGTTGCGTTCCAACTTCCCTTTCAATGATTTTCAATGGATTCGGTGAGAATACAACACCGATTGAAGTAGCACGTTGGATTATTGAAAATACTGAGTCGATGAATACAAATGGTTATGTTGGAACTAGAGCAAAAGGTTCAGCTGCTGCACTAAAAGCATGGGGATTTGATTATAAAGTTATTAATACAAAAGAAGACGTGAAACAAGCTTTAGTTGAAGGGAAAACGATACTAGCTTGTGTTGGACAAGGACATTTTGTTAAAGTGGCAGGGGGAGCTCATGCCATTGTATTAAGTGGATACCAAGATGGTAAAACATTTGTCAGAGATCCTGAAAATGATGGAAATAGTAGATGGTTTGATATCGATGATTTATGGAATCAAAGAAGTTTCGATGAAGGCGATATTGAATTAGGGGGACCATTTATGATTGTAGAAAAAGTTGCTACTAAAAAATGATTGCAATCTTAGTCATAAATCTGTAGAATCAGCTTATAAAATAAAATGATGGAGAAATATACAATTGTCAAGTAGAAAACATTGACAAACAAGAGATTCCTTAGTATAATTCTCTATGTTGCTTTAGGGGTGAAAAATGTGAAAATATCATTAAAACAACTTGAAAATTCTCAAGGAATGCCTGTTTATTTTGAAGAGGAAATGCAAGTAGAGGACAACTTAAAGAGTCGTGATGATACGATACTAGCTGTTTCTCCTGCTGTAGCGAAAGGTTTCCTAGTTTATCAAAATGAAACAGTCATTGCGCAATTTACTTGTGCTGTCGATATCACACTTCCTTCATCCAGGTCTCTAGAGCCAGTGGTTGTGCCATTGTCAATAGAAATTGTTGAACGATATATTCCAAAAGGAACTTCATTTGAAGAACAGGAATTAACAGAAATTGTCATTCCGTTAGAAACTGATTGGATAGATTTACAACCTGCTGTGGAAGATCATATTTTACTTTCAATTCCTTTACAAGTCTTATCGCCAGAGGAATTGAGTGAAGACCGAATGCCTAGTGGTCAAGATTGGGAAGTTATTTCTCAAGAAGAGTTGTCTTTAAGACGAACAGTTGCAAAAGAACAACAAATTGATCCAAGGTTAGCGGCTCTACAGTCTTTCTTCGATTCCGATGAGACTGAAAAGTAAAAAGCATTTTATGTAAAGAAGATTGATTAGGAGGTGTACAAAATGGCAGTACCAAAACGTAAAACATCAAAAGCTAGAAAAGCTAAACGTCGTACTCACTTCAAATTAGAAGTACCAGGGTTAAACGCATGCCCTAACTGTGGTTCATTAAGAAAAAGCCACCATGTTTGCCCATCATGTGGACAATACGATGGAAAAGAAGTTGTTTCTCAAGAAGCATAATTTTAACATTAAAGCCTACACTTTATGTGTAGGTTTATTTTTTTATAAAAATGAGTCGTTTATGGAAGGGAGAATTCTTCGTAAACGACTTTTTTATTATGTATAAAAATAATCATTGTTAAGATGGAAAAAATAATAATTTTGCAATATTAAATATGATATTTTAATGAAAACTTCATATTTCTACATTTGTGAAAATTGCATGATAAAATATTGTTTTATAGGTAATCTTTTTGTGAAAAGTTCAAAATAAAAATTTGTTGTCACTGTTAAAATATGCTATTATAGTTGTGAATATCTAGAATAAGAAGGAGCAAACATGAATAAGAGAAATTTAAAAAATAATTATAATAAAATTCAAAAATTTTCTATAAGAAAATATAGTTTTGGTGCTGCTTCAGTAGCAATCGCCAGCTATTTATTATTTATGGGAAATGGGGCAGTTGCTGCAAATGAAGTAGCAATGCAAGAAAATCCAAGTTCAGTAGCAAAAGTAAATATTGATGAGACATCTAAAAAAGAAGAGAATCTATTAGCTGAAAATGAAAAGAAAAACTCAGAAAATGAAAATCAACAATTAGCTAATGTAAAAGAAAAATTACAAAACTATATTCAAGAAATTGAATCTAAACTAGCACAAGGGACATATTCGAATAAGACTGAAGAAAGTGTTCAATTAGTAAAAGACTCTTTATCTTTAGCGAATAATGCAAAATCTTCAAATACTATTTCTGAAGTAGAGAGTGCTTATGCTCAGTTGATTACAACAGTTAATACAAAATTACGTAATAAAGTTGTAGAGAAAAAAGAAACTCCTGCTAAAGATACGACTGAAGGTAAAAAAACAGTTGGAATTAAAGCAGAGAATACCGAAAAAAAATCAGAATCTAATACGATTGAAAATACGGGTGTAAACGATCCGCGTAATGGAAATGAAATTGAAAAAGATACTACTTTCCGTGCAGCTGTGAATCAAGATCCAAAGGTAGATTTCACATTTTCTATTCCAAATGAGAAAAAAATCTATATTTATAACGAAGAGCATTTTTCATTAGAAATACCAGTATATTCTGAAACAGGAAAGATTCGTTATGCAACGATTAAAAAAGGATCGAGACAAAGATTTCCTAATGTTGCAGGTACGGATAATGACTTGGATGTTGAATTTGGATTCACAGCTACGGTAATAAACCGTGCAGAAACACCAGGTGTAACATCAGATGCGAGTCAAGCAAATCCTGCCAAAATCGTCATTACGGGTCGTCCAAACGATATACTGAAAAAACATAGAGACTATACAAAACAAGAGACTCAAACACTAAATATCGGGACTCGTTATGTGCAGGTAGTTGATGATCAAGGTAGGGAAAATCTTAAAAAAGGTATGGATATAACGGATCCAGGATATTTCTACTTGGTTTTAAAAGCTCAATCTAAGAAATATGCATTAAGATCTCAACCTACGGATGAAAAAATTTCTGTAAGTAGTTTGACAAATCCAACTGCAGAAGATTTAAAGAAAATTAAAGATAGTATTCAATTAGAATATTCAACAACGAACGAAGATGCTAGATTTGCTGATAAACGTGGAACTTTAGTAGAACATCCTGAAGATGTTATTCAATCGGTAAATATTGTTGGGAATAATATCGTTGTGACATTTACAGACGGTTCTACAAAGACAAAACCAGTAGATGAAATTGTACAAAAAAATACTCCGCCAACAGTAACAGTACCTTATTCAGATGCAACCAATAAAAATGTTTATATTTATTCTGGAGAAGAAACAGATTTAACATTTACAGCAACGGATGAATCTAAAATTAAGGATCTAAAACTTCGTGGCCCTGGTGATATTAATTATAATAATGTAACTAATTTTGGTTTAGCTGTGGGGAAAGTAACAGATAGTGCTCTATCAAGTGGAGAAGGTTCTGTTTCAGATGATAAAAAAACTGTAACGATTAAAATGACAGGAACTACGAATTTAAAAGATGGTCAAAAGTGGACAAGTATAATTGTTGCTAAAGATGATAATAATGGAGAAAGTGCACCTTTTGATGGAAGAATTAATGCAACTACTAATCCAGCGGAACGTCAAAAGATTGAAGGTTATGTAGAATTTGTAGTAAAAAATCAAACATCAAAATATGATATTAAAGCACCTGAAGGTAAAGTAAGTGTAGTAGATCCTTCGAATCCTACAACTGAAGAATTCGAGAAAATTAAAGATAAAGTGAAAATCGAATATTCTCAAACAAATAATGATGCGAATCTTACTAGTAAACGTGGGCAAACGGTAGATAATCAAGCTACAAGAATTTCAACAATTACAAAAGATGCTAATGGAAATCTTGTTGTGACCTATAAAGATGGTTCAACTGATACAAAACCTTTATCAGAGTTCACGACTTTAAATAAACAACCTGCAATTGATGCAGTTAACAAAGCTGCTGAAGATAAAATTGCAGAGATTAATGCAAATACAAACGCAACTGCAGAAGAAAAAGCAACTGCAATCGAAAAAGTTAATACTGATAAAATAAAAGCTTTAACAGCAATTAATGATAACTCATTAACAACTAAAGCAGCATTAGATAATGCGAAAACATCAGGAACAACAGCAATTAGTAATGGTAATCCTGTAGCAACGAAGAAAGATACAGCAAAAGCAGCTATCGATACAGCTTTAAGAGAGAAGGAAGCAGCGATCGATGCGAATAATGCTTTAACGACAGAAGAGAAGAATGCAGCAAAAGCAGAGGCGCAGGCAAAAGCGACTGTAGCAAAAACAGCTATCGATAATGCAACAACAAATGCAGCTGTAGACTCAGCTAAAACGGCGGGAACAACGAGTGTAAGTTCAGTAACGCCAACAGCAACGGCAAAACCAGCAGCTAAGAAGGCAATTGATGATGCGCTGAAAGCGAAAGAAGCTCAACTTGATGCTCGTGCTGATTTGACAGATGAAGAGAAAAAAGCGGCAAAAGCAGATGCACAAGCAAGAGCGACTGCAGCCAAAGCAGCAATCGACAACGCGACAACAAATGCAACGGTAGATAGTGCGAAAATATCAGGTGTTACTGATGTGGAAAGTGTTAATCCACAAGCAAGTCAGAAGAAAACTGATGCCAAAAATGCTGTAGATGAAGCGTTAAAAGCAAAAGAAGCGGCTATAGATGCAAACAATGACTTAACAGCTGAAGAGAAAGCAAAAGCTAAGGCAGACGCGAAAGCAAAAGCAGATGCAGCGAAACAAGCAATCGATAATGCGACAACAAACGCGGGTGTAGAACAAGCTAAGACAAACGGAACAACAGAAGTAAACAATGTAAATCCAACACCGGCGGCAAAACCAGCGGCGAAGAAAGCAATAGATGACGCACTTAAAGCTAAGAATGACGCGATCGATGCGAATAACGACTTGACTGATGAAGAAAAAACAAAAGCTAAGGAAGATGCAAAGGCGAAAGCAGATGCAGCGAAACAAGCAATCGATAACGCGACAACAAACGCGGGTGTAGAACAAGCTAAGACAAACGGAACAACATCTGTAGACTCAGTAAGTCCAACGCCAGTAGCAAAACCGGCAGCGAAGAAAGCAATAGATGATGCACTTAAAGCTAAGAATGATGCAATTGATGCGAATAACGACTTAACAAATGAGGAAAAAACAGCAGCAAAAGCAGATGCACAGGCGAAAGCAACTGCAGCGAAGACAGCTATTGATAATGCAACAACAAACGCAGCTGTTGACTCAGCTAAAACTGCGGGAACAACGAATGTAAGTTCAGTGACACCAACAGCGACGGCTAAACCAGCGGCTAAGAACGCAATAGACGAGGCGCTTAAAGCTAAAGAAGCACAACTTGATGCTCGTGCCGACTTAACAGCTGAAGAGAAAGCAAAAGCTAAGGAAGATGCAAAAGTAAAAGCAACTGCAGCAAAAGCAGCAATCGACAATGCAACAACAAACGCAACGGTAGATAGTGCTAAAACATCAGGTGTTACTGATGTGGAAAGTGTTAATCCACAAGCAAGTCAGAAGAAAACT
>ERZ772999.304-NODE-304-length-31843-cov-14.747232_pt1 | contig 31843 bp, 32 predicted proteins | sample MGYA00511467_ERZ772999 | MGnify/ENA primary metagenome ERZ772999 (study PRJEB29015, sample SAMEA2738064) | human oral metagenome | biome: human oral; feature: human-associated habitat; material: saliva | place: China | collected 2218 ... | reverse complement strand
TTATGGGTTTTATTTCAGTTAAAAAAAGGCTGTTGACCTATTTGTCAACAGCCTGAAAAAGAACCGATAACTTAATATCGGTTCTTTAATTTATTTATAGTTTTTTTCAAAATGGGCTATTGCTGCCGCAAAATCTTTAACCACATGAGTAGCCTTATCTTTTACATCCTCTTGAGCACGATCCATACAGTACGAAATATCAGCACTTTCAAACATATCCACGTCATTACCTGAATCTCCTAAAGCAATAACACGATCGTATCCTGATTTAATCGTTTCTATTCCACTTGCTTTAGAAATATTTTTTGCTGTTATTTCCATACGAGTTGAACCAGATTTGAAGATTTCTACTTCTGGAAATTTCTCCTTCATATCTGTGTAGAATCTTTCTAAATCTTCAGCTTTTGGACGAACATTTATTTTATAAATAGTTTTTCCTTCTAGATAAGGGAATGGATCTTCTTTACAAATAAGTTCCATATTCCAAAGTCTCTCTACTTTTTCATGTTGAAAATTCCCAATACGTTGATTCCCATCTAAAGCATCAAAGATTAATTTTGCGTTTTTTAAGTATTCAAAAATTTCTCCTACCACATTTTCTGGTATATGTTTTTCGAATAATACTTTATCTTTTTGAGTTATTATTGCTCCATTAAAACCTATCATATGTGTTACATCAAGGTTGTTTTGTTCTTCCACATATCTTATTTCAGTTATAGATCTTCCTGTTGCAACTGAGAAATCACCATATTTTTTTGCGATATGGTACGCTTTTAAATCATCTTCTGCTACTGACACAGAATTTTTAACAAAAGTACCATCTAAGTCTGTAACAAATAGATTTTTCATAAGAATTACTCCTCCATACCAAGCATATCTTGGATTTCCATTTTTAATACATTAGCATGAGCTCCGTAAATTGATTGCATTTGCATATCACTTTCCGCAAATCCCATAGCTCCTAATTTCTTAGTAATTGTATTTTGATCAACTAAGCTCTTATCTTTAACATTAATTCTTAATCTAGTAATACATGCATCAACTGCTTCAATATTATCTGGACCACCATGAGCTTTAACAAGAGCTACTGCTTGTTTATAAATACCTTCCTTAGTTTTAGGAACAGTCTCCATAACTTCATCACTTGAAGTTTCTTCAACTTTAGCTTCTTTAGTTTCTTTACCTATAGTTGCAATCTCAACTCCGTATTTAGCACGAGCTTCATTTTTATTAGATAAGCGAACTTCATCACTATCTTCACGACCAGGTGTTTTAAGGTCAAATTTAACAATCATAAATCTGAATACAACATAGTAGATAAAGAAGTAAACTATACCTACAAGTGGTACTAACCAATATTTTGTTTTTGGTCCTTGAAGAACACCGTAGATAACCCAGTTAATGAATCCGTGTCCTGTTGGAGTAGCAACCCCAGCACCTAACATGTGCATTACGAATAATGCTGAACCAGCTAAGAATGCATGAACGATGTAAAGGATTGGTGCTACGAATAGAAATGTGAATTCGATTGGTTCAGTGATACCTGTTAAGAATGAAGTACCAGCTGCTGCGAATAATAATGAACCTACAACTTTACGTTTTTTCTCGTCAGCTGTTTTGTACATTGCGTAAGCAGCACCAGAAAGACCGAACATGAAGTAAACGAATTTACCACCATTGAAACGAGTGATATTTGGATCAACGTGTTTGATATTTGGATCAGCAAGAGATGCTAAGTAAGCGTTGATTGTACCAACAACACGTTTTCCACCAATTTCCCAAGCTCCACCTAACTCTGTAGTACGAACTGGCCAGTTTAGACCGTGGTGAAGACCGAATGGAAGTAAAGCACGCTCTAGTAAACCGTATAAGAACGTTCCTATTGGACCCGATTTAAGAATGAATACAGAAAGTACACTGATACCTTTTTGGATTGGAGGCCAAACGAAGAATAATCCACTTGCTACTGCCGCCATAACTACCATAGTTGCTATCGGTACAAAACGTGGTCCACTGAAGAATCCAACTACTGTTGGAAGTTGAACTTTAACTGCCCACTTGTGAACGAAATAAACAACAAGACCTACTATAATACCTCCGAACACACTAAGGTCCATAGTTTGAATACCTAGAACTTTAGTCTGCATGGCATTAGATAATGCTAATTTTGCATCATTACTTGACATTTTAGATGTATCAACTAATTTTCCACTGAATTTTAATAGGAAGTTTAGTATATAATGTAACACCATAAAACCTAATAAACCTGATAGAGCTGCTGAACCTTTTTCACGTTTAGCTAGGCCTACCGCTACCCCTACCGCAAAAATTATAGGAAGATTATCAAAAGCTGTATCTCCTAATGCGATAAAGAATTTCATAATAAACTGCACTACTGAATTGTTTAGTGCAGGGAACATTTTTAATGTATTAGTATTACTAAATGCAGTACCAATACCTTTAATAATACCTGCACCCGGAAGTACAGATACTGGTAATAAGAACGAACGTCCGAATTGCTCGAAAGCAGAAACGAATTTATTTTTTTTCTTTGCCATTACCTTTCTCCTTTTTCTATTTTTTATGACTATATTATAACAGAGTTAAACTTGTATTTTCAAATATTGCTTAAAAATTTCTTATTTTGTAAAACTTTACTTTTTAAGTAAAATTTTACTATCTTTATAAAACAGCTATGTAATCACTTTCTTTTTTATTGGTTTTGTGGTATTATACATTATATTATTTATTCAAAATAAATTTTTTAGTAATTTTTACTCTAAGAGGTATTCTATGTTTTTTGAAAATTTGAAAGAAAACTACGATAAGTTATCTATATCTGAACAGCAAGTTATAGATTTTTTAATGAAACAACCTGCTGTTGAAACAACTACATTAAAAAAAATTAAACAAGAGGTACTAGTATCTTCTTCTACTGTTATTAGGGCATGTAAGAAGCTTGGTTATAACACTTTTAACGACTTACGTTATGATATTAGACTAAGTAAAGAATTAGAAAAGAGCAAAGAGGCAACTCTGTCATCTAATTTTAACCAATTAAAAGATCAGCTTACTATTGAATTTAACCGTACTATGTCTATTTTAAATCAAGAGGACTTTGATAGTTTTGCTAAAACAATAGTTAATGCTAGAAGAATCTTTTGTATTGGTAGTGGATCTAGTTATATGGTAGTAGCTGATTTTAATAGAAAACTTAAGTTAGTTGACTTATGGGCAAATGACTACTTTGAATTGTATAGTATCCAAAGGATTCCTGAAATTTCTACAGATAAAGATGTAATAATCACATTCTCCCTAGGCGGTGCTTCTAAAGAAATAAATGAAAGTATTTTATCTGCGAAACAAAATGGTACTAAGGTTTTAGCAGTTACTAGTTTAACCGCCAGTCCTTTAGCTAAAATTAGTGATCAGATTATTAATATTTATGATGCCCCAAAAGCTAGAAAGAAAATTCGTTCACGACTAATGTTAAACGTTGTTGCTATTATACTTTTTGAAATCATAGTAAGTAAACTTAATAATAAATAAAGAGCTTTGAGATATTTTTTTCTCAAAGCTCTTTTGGTTTTTAGTATATATTAGATATTATTTTCTAGTTTTTTTATTTTTTACTTTGTTTTTTGGAACTCTTTTTGAAGTACCGATATTCCAAACTGCTTCTTCTTGTGAAGCTATTTCTTTGTATATATTGGAATTTGTTTTAGTATTTTTAGTAGTTTTATTACTTTCTTCTTTTTTAGGTGATGGTTTTGACACTGATCCGTAAACTGATGAGTAAACAGGAGATGGTTTGAACTTACCAACACTTCTTGTATTAGGGGTAATTGTACTTGTTTCCATCATAGTATTTACTACTGATTTTTTAGGAACATTTGCAGTGTTTGTAGAGTATTTTTCAAAAATAGCATCAAGTATTTTTTGATTTTTCTCTATTTTCTCTTTACTTACTGGTCTATATCCTCTGTCAATAGTTTTATATTCACCTAATGCAGTTCCTTTATCGCTATCAAAGTAGCTATAAACGTCTTCAGTATAAAGTTTTTCAGTATATTCAATTCCAGGAGTTTCTTCTACTTCCTCTGTTTGAGTTACTGGTTCAACCTCTTCTGCTTTTTGAACTGGCTTAACCTCTTCTTCAGTAGTATTAGCTCTTTCTCTTACTGCTTCTTGACGTTTTTCAACAACTTCATAAGGAACTGTTTTTTCTTCTGTAAATTTATCAACATCATTAGCTACATGTTGTTGTTTTTTACTTCTTGTAATATCTTTTAGTAAACTATCGATATTTACATTATCTGTAGTCTCTTCTAGATAGTTTTGTTCTTCTAATTCAACTATCTCTCCTTCGTCTAAATGATAGTCGCTATAACCTTCTAGTCTATCTTTCTTAGGTTCTTTAATTTCATCGTATTCTTCTACTTCAATATCTTCTATCTTAGCAACTTCTTCAACTAAATCTACCTCGTCTTCTTCTTTTTCTTCAAAGTTTTCAAGTTTTTCTTTTTCTTGTTTTATTTCTTCAAGGTTAGAATTTAACTCTTCTATTTCTTTAGTTGTTTCGTCTTTCTCATCTTCTATCTCGATATTTTCTGATTCAATAAGTTCATCTAAAGTTACATTTTCTTTCTCATCACTTAGAGCAATATCTTTATAATCAGTAGTAGTTTCTACTTCTTCTACCTCTTCTTTATTGCGAGATTCCACACTAGTTTTTCTAGTAGTTCTATCTATATCATCTTCGAAAAGTTCTTCATTTCCACCAAGTATATCATTAACACTTGTGTATTTTACTCTTTCACGACGTTCTGCATCAGATTTAACTTCTCTAACTTCAAACTCTGGAACTTCTTTTATTTTAGTTTGATTTTCTTTTTGTTCAATATTTTCAAAAATATCATCAAGTTCTTTATTTTGTTGATAAAGAGGGTTATCTTTTTCTATTTTATCTTCTTTTCTTTCTAGTTTATTGAATTCACTATCAAGTTTTTGTCGTTCTTCTTTGTGTTTAGACTCACGTTCTTCTATTTCTTCTTGTTCTTTTTGTCTTTCACGATAAACACTAGCTACTTCTTCTTTTAGTGCAGTATTATCTCTTCCTAAGATAACTTCTTTTTCTAAATCATCAATCTTATGATCTTGTTTTAATCGTTTTGTTCTAACGGCAGCTAATGTAGGGTGAGTTCTACGACCAGATTTATCTCCAAAAATATCAACATCTTTTATCTCTGCATTTTCAACACCTAATTTTTTAAGTGTTGTGGCTAAATCAGGCGCTACTTCTTCTGTTGTTTCTTTAGTTTCTTTTTCTTCGAATTCTTCTAAATCTATTTCTTCAAATCCTTTGTATTCTTCTTCGAAATAGTCATCTTGATATTCAATTACTAGTTCATCATCTTCTTGATGTTTGTTAGTATTTTCTTTTACGAAAAGCTCTTCCTCTTCTTCATCTTCATAATACTCATCAAGCGAACGATCTAATTCTTCTTGCTCTATTTCCTCATCACTTACACTAAAGAATTTATCTTTAAGCTTACTAAAGAATCCAGCACTTTTTTCTTCTTTTGGCTTCTCTTCTTCAGAATCGTATAATTCAGTATTTCTTTCTTGACGCTCTCTCTTTTGTCTTTCGAAATACGTTTTGTAGTCTTCTGCTTCGTCTTCTTCTTCGAAAAATTCTTCTTCGTAGTTATCTTCCTCTTCTACAGAATCTTCTACTTTATTGTCTTTTTTTCTAGATTTAAATAAATCTTTTATTTTAGAGAAAACCCCAACTTCTTTAGCAGACTTATCTTCACTGAATTCCTCTTCTTCATCATCGAATTCTATATCAAACTCGCTTGATACATCTTCAACTTCTAAATCATAGTCGACATCTTCTTCTTTAACTTCTTCTTTTTCTTTTTTATGAGAATACTCAATATCGAACTCTTCGTCATCTGTATAGTCTGTATACTTAGCAACTTTTTTATTTTCTTTTTTTGAGTTCTTTTCTACTTTTTCTTCTTCTTCACGGAAAATTTCTTCTTCATCTTCTTCTAAAAACCATTTTTTCCAATTTACCATACTTTACACCACCTACTACTAAAATATTATTTTAAATTTAAATCTTTAAATTTAGTTCCAACTTCAACATCATTATCTAACACTAAAATACCTCTTGCTTCTTCTTGTGGTAATCCTAGTTCGCGTTTTGAACATAGCATTCCATTTGATTCTACGCCACGAAGTTTTGATTCTTTGATAAGTAATCCACTAGGCATCATAGCTCCTATTAGTGATACAACTACTTTTTGTCCTGCTTCTACATTTGGTGCACCACAAACAATTTGTAGTACTTCATCCTCACTAACTTTAACAGTTGTTACTTTTAACTTATCTGCGTCAGGATGTTTTTCACATGTTAATACTTCTCCAACTACAAAGTAGTCATCGTTGTTTCCTTCTAAGTCAATTTTAACACCATTTTTTTCTAATCTTTTTTCTAGAACTTCTTTTTGTTCTTCTGTTAATTCAATACTTCCTTCACCTTGAAGCTTTAAATTCTCTACATTAAAAATATTTAATCCTACTAAATGACCATTTTCATCTTTAATAAGTGTTATATTTTTTTTATCTTCATATGTAACATTTTCACTATCTTTGATAGTTATTAATAATGTTTCACCTAACATTTTTTTGTTGTAAAAAAATAACATAATTAACTACTCCTAAAAATCTATTTTAAATTATTCAACAAATATGAAGTAACTTTCTAATTTTTTACCATCATATTTAAAAGTAATAGTTGTTATTGGAACTAATCCTTCCGCAAAGAAATGAACCATTACCTTTTGTAAAATTTCTAATCCTTTTTTATTTTTTATATCCGCTATTATTAAAGTATCTTGATGTGGCAACCCTACATAAAAGTCCGAACCTATTTTTTCATAAAAGTAATTTAATACTTTCTCATCTAAAATACGCGCACCATCATAACCATCTTTAGCATTTAAAAAATAAAAATCATTTCCCTGAACACTGTCTTTATTATATTTCAATGATAATTCTTCTAAATTACCTTTAGCGAAACCAAAGAGTTCCTCATCAGAAATAAGTAGCTGTTCAGTAACTTTCCTATCTAAAAATTTATAGCCATTTTTAAAATCATATACTAAATAAATATCTGTTTCATTAGTATGATTAAGCTTTATTAAGTTTTGCTTATTTTCTTTATTAAAGCTAGTAGATCTTACTACAGGAAAAACATGCTCTATCAAATCATCTTTATTTAAATTTGATGTCGAAATTTTCTCCTGGGCTTCAAAATTAGATACTATGTAATAAACAAACTCATCAATTTTCTTATCACTAAGACTATTTTTTTTATTTCCTAATTTTTTTACAAAACTATCAATATCTATCTTTGCTTTATTATTTTTGTATTCTAATATAAAAATACTACTATCATCTTCTTTTTTTTCATGAATTTTTAATGTTGGTAGTTTTTCTATAATTTTCTCAAAAATATAATCTCTAGTATATGACATACTGCCTCCTTTAGTGCATAATATGACAACTTAATTATAACATATATCTTCTACATCTATCAACACTAATTCCTTAATAAAACGTATTATTTATTAAAAGTCCAAATTTAATATTTAATTGCTTATTTTTTGATATTTTGCTATAATTTAATTATTATTTTTAGGAGAAAATTTATGTCTGCTGAAGAACAAAAACGAGCCGAATTAAAATTAAAATATGAGAACTGGATAAAAAAAAATAAGACTAGATTGTTTTCCTTTAGCATTATCTATCTTATTATACTTTTATTAAATTTTATAATTTTTAAAAATAATAAAATAACTATTTTATCCTCATTATTATTTTTTACATATACAGTCTATACACAAACTTTGATTTGGTTTATAAATAATAAACTAATCACAAAAGTCGATAGTATTGATTTTAAAAATTAAGCAATATAACTGTCATTAAACAAAGACCACTGGATTTTTTTTTGAAATTCCCAGTGGTCTATTCTTCTATATTCAGTTTTAATACTTACTACTTAGATCTAAGCTGGTAAATACCTACACAAGCTAGTCCTATACCAAGCATTGTAAAACCTGATTTCATGTCAAGTTCTCCTAATAGGGAACTTACAACAACAGCAACCCCCATTGCAGTAGGTATAGCCTTCAAGATAATGTTAAATAAGTAAGGAGCTCCTTTGTTCCTATTTCCGGGAATTGACTTAGCGTTCATAAGTTCTTCCACGGATACGCCAAAGATCTCTGCAATTTTGGGTAATGTTGCTGTATCAGGAAAAGCAATATTTCTTTCCCACTTTGAAACAGCTTTATCGGTTATATTAAGCATATCAGCCAAATCTTTTTGAGTCATTCCTTTTTCTTTTCTAAGCGTACTAATGATATCGCCCATAGATTTGTTTGTCATAAGGCATTCTCCTTTGCAATTTTATTGTTATACTTATTGTAGCTATATTCTCCAAAGGAGTAAACCGAAGTATGGTAGAGTTTACTAAACCGGAGGTTTATCTTCACAAAATTTTATTATTATATATATTTTATCATGCAAAATGGAATAAATCCAACATAGTCCTGCTTTCTAAAAGTACTAGCTTAATCATACGATTTTAAAAATTAAAAAAGCACTAAACAAATTGTTTAGCGCTTTTTTTCTCTTTTTTAAAATTAAGCTTCTTTTGCTTCTAGAGCTTCCTCTTCTTCGTGCTCTTTTCCTAGTTTATCTAGAGCCATTATGTTTTCAAGTGGTTTACCAATTGCTAACATTAATACCCCAAGAACACCCATGATAATTGCGATTACACCTAATACTTTTTCATAACCCCAAGTTTCAGTCCATCCAACAGTTTTACCACTGATCCAAGCTGAAACTACGTATGTGAAGTACCAAATCGCCATAGACATAGCTGCATATTTTTTAGGTAGTAATTTACTGAATAATGCCATACCGATTGGAGAAACAAGTAATTCCCCAACAGTTAATACGAAGTATCCAGCTAATACGTACCAGATGCTCATTCTTACTGAACCATCAAGTACTCCACCTAATGAACGTAGACCAAGTACGAAACATACGAATCCAAGACCTGTAAGAATCATACCCCATCCCATCTTAGTAGCAACACGCCAGTCATTGTTTTTCTCAGCAAGTTTCATCCAGTACCAACCGAATGCTGGTGCAAGAACGATACATAGGAATCCGTTAAATGATACTAACCATGTAATTGGCATTTGGAATCCTAAAACGTTTAAGTCAACTAGTTCGTCTGTCATAAGAGTAACTGTTGTTTGAGTTTGGAAGTATGCTGACCAGAAAATACAAGAGAACGCGAAGATTACAACCGCAGCGTAAGAACGACCTTTATCGTATTTAGATGGTTTTAAATCTGCTTTATTTTCTTCAGCAGTTTCGTGTTTGTTTTTACCTACTGGGTATCTTCCTGCATCACCTAATAATTTATCTTTACCAAATGTAAACATTAAGAATGTGATGAATAGACAGATAGAAACCATTAAGAATGCTGGAGTAAATCCATATCTAGTAATTTCTCCATTTGCATTTTTTGTAGCTCCCCATTCTTGGAAGATAAGTCCACCAATGATTGGTCCAAGTAAGCTACCGATGTTAACGAACATGTAGAATAAACTATATGCTGCGTCTTTCATAGTTACTTGTTTATCATCGTAAAGTTCACCTACCATTGCTGATAAGTTACCACGGAAGAAAGCACCTGCGATAGAGTTAATAATAACCCCTGTTAAGAATACATAAAAACGACCATTTGCAAATGCAGTAAATAAAGTACCAATAGAGTTGAATAAAATACCAAATTGGATTGCACGTTGCATACCGATGTATTTATCTGTTAAGTACGCTCCTAGTAATGGTAATAGCGAACCAAGAGTTCCTAGGTACGCCATAACATCCCCTGCGAATGTTTTATCTAAACCTAATCCACCTTTTTCTACTGAGTAAGTATAGAATAAAATTAAAAATCCTGATGTAGCATAAGATGCATAACTTTGGATAGCCATCATTGTATTGATAAGCCACAGCCCGACAGGGTGTTTAAGAGTTTTGTCTTTTTGTTTGCTCATATTGTAATATTTCCTTTCATTTTTTTTTACAGCTATATTATAACATGAATATGCTTCCAAAACAATAAATTTTAAAAATAATTCATTATATTTTTAAATATTGATATATATAAAAATATTTAAAGATAAGTTGTAACTATATCAAGCTATGATTATCAAGAATAAAAAAATAAATTTTTTAATTTAAAAAATTTATGAAAAAATATTTTAATTAATAGTTTTACATCTTATAATCCTCTTTAAATTATGTTTTCATATTTTTTCGTTATTTTACAACGTTTTTTCTTATACGAAATTTTTATTTGTGTTATAATCACTAATACAATAAAAATGAGAAAGGAGCCTACATGGCAATTAAGAGAAACTCGAAATTATTTTTAGTTCTGTTTTTAGGAACTCTATCAGCCTTTGGACCGTTTGTTACAGATTTATATTTACCCGCACTACCACTAATGAGCAATTACTTTAGTGCGAGTACATCAACTATTCAACTTACACTTACAGGTAGTATGGTAGGACTTGCTTTGGGGCAATTACTTATTGGACCTATTAGCGATAAACTTGGTCGTAAAAAGCCATTATTAATCAGTCTTATCGTTTATTTAATTAGTACAATAGCTATAATTATTTTACCTAATATATACGCAATGATTATCTTACGATTTATTCAAGGAATTTCATCTGCGGGTGCTGTAGTAATATCAAGAGCAGTATCAACTGACCTATACAAAGGGAAAGAGATGGCGCAATTTTTCGCCTTATTAATGGCGGTAAATGGACTTGCACCAATTCTTTCACCTGTGGTAGGTAGTCTACTTCTTGAATTTACTGATTGGCGAGGAATTTTTATAGCTCTTGCTGTTATAGGCATTATTATAATAATTGCCTCTCTAAAATTCCACGAATCTCTAGCTGAGGAAAAGAGACTAAATGTACCTATTACTAAAACATATCATTCTATAGTTTTAGTTTCAAAAAATAAACTTTTTACAGCTCTAGTGTTTATTCAAGGATTTGCTTTAGCTGCGATGTTCGCCTATATAGCAGCATCTCCGTTTATATTACAAACACACTATAATTTATCAGCTTTTAGTTATAGTATATGTTTTGGGTTAAATGGATTCGCAATAGTATTAGGTAGTAAAATTTCTGGTAGATTTAATGAGAAAAAAGGTATTAAGCTAGGATTAACAATGATGCTTATTATTAGTATTTACCTTGCTTTTGTATTATCACTAATGTTACCTTTCCTATTTGTTGAAGTTGGATTCTTCCTATTATTATTAGGGCTTGGATTGATACTTCCTGCAGGTTCAGCACTTGCTATGGGATTAGAGCGTAAACGTGCAGGTAGCGCCTCAGCACTATTTGGTTTTCTACCATTCTTTTTAGGTGGAATTGTATCACCATTAGTAGGAATCGGAAATATCTTCTACTCTAGTTCAATAGCAATCGTTATTTGTTGCGTTATACCATTTGTAATATATAAAGCAATAGAGAAAAAATTATAATAATAAAAGAGTTTTGTAGTTTTAATTTGCTACAAAACTCTTTTTATACACTATTATTATAGAAAAAAAGGTTTAAGAATAACTCTTAAACCTTAATTATTTATCTTATCTTCTTACACCCCAAGCTGATAATCCTTGTGCATTATAAGCTTTAACTGCTGCGTTGATTTGGTCTTTAACTGTTGCAGTTGATCCCCATCCAGGCATTGTTTGGAATAATCCACTTGCACCTGATGCGTTTCTTGCGTATACTTGACCATTTGATTCACGAGCAATTATTCTTTCCCAAGTAGAAGCTGATACTCCTGTACGACGAGCCATCTCTTGAGCTGCTGCTGCACCTGCTGATCCAGCAGTGTTACCGTTAGATAATACTATTGAACCACCTGATGATTGGCTGTATGTGTATTGTGGTGTATAACTATAGCTACTTGATGAACTTGTTGTTGCTTTAGCATATGCTGCTGCTGGAGTAGAAATTGTTCCTGCTCCTGTAGTTGCTGTTTCAGTAGATGTTGAAGCAACTGCTTGTTGAGCTCCTTCACGTTGTTTTGTTCCAACTACTACTACTTTAGCTGTTGGCTCAGTAATAACTTTTTCAGAAACTACTTCTTTAGAAACTTCTTTACCATCTTCGTGTACTACACTGTAAGTAACTTCTTTTTCACCGTCTTGACCTTCAGTTTTAGTAACTACTTCATCTACATATTTAGTGTCATCTTTTTCTTCTTTTGTTTCAAATTTAATTGCTTCTTTTACTGTTTGAGTTGTTTTACCAACACGAGCAATTTTAATAGTGTCAACTTCTGCTACTTCTGTTTTAAGACCAGGAGTTACTTTATCTTCCGCTCCTACAGTAATGTTTAATTCTTTAAGAATGTCTTCAACTTTTTTGTAAGTTGTTTTTCTAACTGTTGTTGTTTCACCATCTTGGATTGTGATTTCACGAGCTTTGTAAATACGGATGTCTTCTCCACCATTTACTTTTGTGTCTAATCCTGGTTCAACACGATCATCAGCATTATAGCTGATATTGTTAGCTGCAAGAATTTCTCTTACTGTTCCTTTTTTAGCTTTTACGTCTACTTTTGTATTATCAGAAAGAGTTACCGCGAATGCTGAATGACCTGTGTACTCTTCTGCTATCATAAATGCCCCTGATAATAAAACTCCTGATGCCGCTGCTGCTGTAATTACTTTTCCGAATTTCATATAAATTAATCATTCTCCTTTTGTTTTATTTTGAACAATTTACAAGCATTATTAAATGTTTGTTCTGTTAGCTGTTCATAGCTCATTTCTTTTAAGTCTGCTATTTCTTGTGCTACATAGTGCACATAAGCAGGTTCATTTCGCTTTCCTCTATATGGTGTTGGCGTTAAATATGGACAATCTGTTTCGATTAAAAGTCTATCTAACGGACAAGCTTTCGCTACTTCTTTAGGTGTCTTAGCATTTTTAAATGTTACCGGACCTCCTAATGAAATGTGAAAGTTCTCTTTAAGCATGATATTCATACTTTCTACCGAACCAGAAAAACTATGCATTATTCCACCTACTTCACTAGCTTTTTCTTCTTTAAGTATTTCAATAGTGTCTGCCATTGCATCTCTTGTATGGATTACAACTGGTTTTCCTACTTCTTTAGCTAGTGCAATTTGTTTTCTAAATACTTCTTTTTGAATATCTTTTGGACTTTTATCCCAGTGATAATCTAATCCAATTTCTCCAATAGCTACCACTTTATCATTAGTAAGAGCAATTCGTTTTATCATTTCGTATTTTTCGTCTGTAAAATCAATCGCTTCTACTGGATGCCAGCCAATTGTTAAATATAAAAAGTCATATTTAGATGTAATTTCTAATGCTTTTTCTATACTTTTATCATCAAAGCCTACTATATTTATTAATTTTACTCCCGCTTCTTTAGCTCGAGCTATAGTATCTTCTAAATCTTCTAAATAAGCATCATCATTTAAATGCGCATGTGTATCAAATAACATAGTACGCCTCCTTCACATTTCCTATTATAACAAAAAAAAATTTCATTAAAATATCTAAACTATTTCAATTACGTTACAATCCCTTTGTCATTTCTTTACAAAGAAATAGTCTTTTAAAGCCGATAGAGATAGCCATCGCATTGTATCTGTTTACATAAAATTTTTAGTATTTTAAAACAATAAAAAGAACCTAGATTTCTCTAGATCCTTTCATTTAATATTCATATATATTATGCTGTAATGTCTACTATTTGTGCACCAACTAGTTCTTCTAATACTTCTGGTTTCACTTCTACTTGATGACCAACTTTCCCAGCTGATACAACAATTGTTTCTACATCTTTACATTTCTCATCTACAAAAGTAGGGAATAATTTTTTCATTGCAAATGGAGAACATCCACCCTTAACATAACCAGTGATTTTTGTTAAATCTTTTAATGGTAACATAGACAGTGATTTTACACCCGCAGCTTTTGCTAATTTCTTGAAATTAATACTATCTTCACTCATTAAAACACCAACTACATATGTACCTTTACCGTCAGTAGTCATAATTGTTTTAAACACTTGATTATGATCTTTACCTATAATGTCTGCTACTCCTACCCCTGTTTTTGCTGCATCACTACTAGCATCAAACTCAAAGTGATTATACTCAACATTATGATCATCTAAAAATCTCATAGCATTTGTTTTTATTTCTTTTTTCTTAGACATAAAATACCTCTTTCTTTACCCTTATCAGTAATATAACTATATTTTACTCCAAACTTTTTGCTCTGTCAAAACTTTTTTGAAAATATTGTTTTATATTTTCTGAAAATTTCATAAATCACTAGTTTCTAGATAAATTGTACACAAACTGCTTCAGGAACTACAACATCTTTTTCTACACATTCTAATTTCCCAGTAGTTTTATCTACTTTATAAACAGTAATAGTACCACTAGTTTCATTTGTAGCTATCGCTAGCGTATTATCTTTATTTAGATTAAAGTCACGTGGATCTTTTCCAAATGTACTTATAGTTTGAATTTGTTCCAAGTAATCACCTTTATCTTCAAAGACAACTATAGCATCTTGACCTCTATTAGATACGTAAATGTATTTATTGTCATTAGAGATTTTTATTGCACTACCTTTATTTTCACCATTAAAGTCACTTGGTAATGTTGAATAATATTTTGGATTAGATAATTTACCTTTACCATCATAATCAAAAGAAATTACTTCACTAGTTAATTCAGTCATTACAAAAGCTTTTTTATTATCGCTAGTAAACACTATATGACGAACACCGCTACCTGCTTTTGCTTTAAAGTTTTCGACTTTAGCCAATATACCCTCATTTAGTTTATAAGTTGTAATATCGTCCGTACCTAAATCACAAGTAAACACATATTCTCCGTCTGGTGTAAACCCTGAAAAATGAACATGTGGTTTTTCTTGACGAGAATGAACTCCACTACCCTCATGAGTATCTGTAGATAATAATTCACCTAACTCACCATTTTGTAATATAGAATAACTATCTACAGTGCCAGTATGATAATTTGCTGATAAAAGATATTTGTCATCTTTGCTTACCTCAACATAACAAGGTGGATTACCTTCTTTTTCAACTGATGTTAATTGTTCTAAGCTACCATCTTCTTTTACTTTAAAACTTGACACCGCACCTTTGTCTTCTATTTTCGCAATACTATATAACGATTTATTATCATTTGAAAATGCTAAATATGTTGGGTTATCTACTTTAGCAACAGCATCAACACTTTTAACTTTTCCTTCTTCTGATAATTCTACTTTATAAATTCCTTGGCTATCTTTTTTTGTATATGTACCAATATAAGCTCTACTCATTACTACGCCTCCTTTGCTAATTACTACTTTATTATATCATCTATTTCAATTAATTATATAAAATATACTTTTCTTTATAATTTATACATTTTTATTTGTAATTTTTAAGAAAAAAATAAACTATTAAGAAAATATTCTATCACATGGAAATATAGTTTTACTTATAGGGTATTCCTTGATATAATAGAGTATATTTATAAGTAAATTTTAGGAGGATAACTGTGAAACACGAATTTATACTAGTTCTTGATTTTGGTAGTCAGTACAACCAACTTATTACACGCCGTGTACGTGAGCTTGGTGTTTACTCTGAACTACATGACAATGAGATTTCTATTGATGAGATTAAAAAAATGAATCCAAAAGGGATTATTCTTTCAGGAGGACCAAACTCTGTTTATGAAGAAAATTCACTTACAATCGATGATGAAATCTTTAACTTAGGTATTCCAGTACTAGGTATCTGTTACGGAATGCAACTTATGCAACATAAATTAGGAGGAAAAGTTGAATCTGCGACAAGTAGAGAATACGGCGCTCATAATATTGATGTAACTCCAGGAGCTAGATTATTTGAAGGTACTCCTGCTACTCAACAAGTATTAATGAGTCACTCTGACAAAGTTGTTGAACTTGCTGAAGGATTCAAAGTAGTAGCTACTAGTGATAACTGTCCTATCGCTGCTGCAGAAAACGTAGAAAAAGACTTCTACTGCTTCCAATTCCACCCAGAAGTTCGTCACTCAGAATTTGGATACGACTTACTTAAAAACTTTATTAGAAACGTATGTAAATGTACTGATAACTGGACTATCCAAAACTTTATCGATGAAAAAATTGAAGAAATTCGTGCGGAAGTTGGAGATCAAAAAGTTCTATGTGCCCTATCAGGAGGAGTTGACTCTTCTGTAGTAGCTGCATTATTAGACAAAGCTATCGGAGATCAATTAATCTGTATGTTTATCGATCACGGTTTACTTCGTAAAGGTGAAGCTGAAGGTGTTATGAAAACATTCAGTAAAGAAATCGAAGGTGGATTCAATATGAATCTTATCAAAATCGACGCTAAAGATAGATTCCTTGGTAAACTAAAAGGAGTTAGCGATCCTGAACAAAAACGTAAAATTATCGGAAATGAGTTCGTATATGTATTTGATGAAGAATGTGCTAAATTACACGACGTACCATTCTTAGCTCAAGGTACTCTTTATACTGACGTTATCGAATCTGGAACTAAGAATGCTCAAACAATAAAATCTCACCACAATGTAGGTGGATTACCAGAAGATATGCGTTTCTCTCTAATCGAGCCACTTAACACTTTATTCAAAGATGAAGTACGTGCATTAGGAGAAGCACTTGGATTACCTCGTGAGATTGTTTGGCGTCAACCATTCCCAGGACCAGGATTAGGTATCCGTGTTCTTGGAGAAGTAACAGAAGAAAAATTACAAATCGTACGTGATAGTGACTTCATCTTACGTGATGTTATTGCTAAACGTGGATTAGAAGGAGAAGTATGGCAATACTTCACATGTCTTCCAGATATCCGTTCAGTCGGAGTTATGGGAGATGTTAGAACATACGACTACACTGTAGCTGTTCGTGCCGTAACAAGTATCGACGGTATGACTGCAAGCTGGGCTCACCTTCCTTTCGAAGTGTTAGAAGAAATCTCTGCACGCATCGTAAATGAAGTAGCTCACGTTAACCGCGTAGTGTATGACATTACAAGTAAACCACCAGCTACAATCGAGTGGGAATAATATTATAGTAAAATATATAGATAAAAGCCTTGATTTTTAAGGCTTTTTCTTTCAAAAAAATTAATCAAAATAAACTTTTTGACATAAAGTTCCCTGCCAACTTCCCTGCCGAAGAGAAAAATTTACAATGCATGTAAGTAAACAGAACAAAGAACGAATAACACCATTCAACTACTAAAATAGTCGTAACCTTAAATTAAAGGTTACGACTATTTTTCATAACATTTACTAATTCAAATCTTCTCTTACCTAATTTGTAAAAATATCATCATTGAAATATTTATTTATAAGTATATGTCTGAGATTTTCTTCTTTTTTTATTTTTGTAATCATTCTTTCTGGATATTTATTGACTATTACTCCGGCAAAATCATAAATTAAACACTTTTTAAAATTAACAAATTTCATCGCTGATTCATAATCTTTACTATTAATCCAATCATCAATATCATTCAATTTATTATTATATAATTTTAAAATTTCACATTTTGACACCAGTGCTTTATATTCATCTTGTAACTTATTTATATCAGATTTTTCTTCTAGGTAAGATTCTTTTAAACTACAATGTATGTATTCTTTAACAAAATTTATTGCTAGAGTTTCTTTTTCCTCTGATACTTTTTTCCAAAATTTATCATAATAATTATCCAATGAATTTTCTTTTGCACCGAACGTTTCAACTGCATAACTAAGCAGGATTTCATCTACCAAGATATTTTCAACCTCATTAATGGGAAGAGAAAATACTCCTCTCTTTTTCCAATCTTCTTTCTGTTCTAAATTATAATAATCCCCATCTACTATTCCTATAGCCTTTGGTAAATAATCATACAGAGAATCCTTACTTTCTATTTTATTTATCGCATCTACATAAGATATAACTGCTCTATGTCCATCAACGGGAATAATATTAAAATTTGGAAATAAAGTAGAATATAATCTATAGTCTAGACCAGTATAATCCCCTTCACAAAAACAAACTGTTTTTCTACTGCCTAATATTTCCAAAAAAAGCTGATTTGGTACAATACTATTTTTCGGGAAGATTTCTACATCCCAATTATAAGGTGGAACAAACTTTTTGTTCCATAAGATAGTTGCATTTCTACCTGTAGCAAAACCTAAATTATGTGTAATATAAATGAATTTACAATCTCTTCTTTCTTCTTCCAATCTATCCCAAATTTCATTACAAATAGCTGGATGTAAATGATTCTCTGGTTCATCTATAATAATATAGGAGTTTTCTTGTGCAGTAAGAATATGACCTATAAAGTAAAAAATAGCCTTTTCTCCATCACTCAGTTCATTAAACGTATATTCTATATCGTTGTATGTAATATACGGTGGCATTTTATCAATATTTAACTGCCTATGTTTAATTAAACTATTCCAAATGTCCCTTACTTTCATTAAAAGTGTTTCAGACTGATTATTAGAATCATCTATATATTTAAGTGCAACTTTAGAATGTTCAGAAATAAGAGCGGTCATAAGCTTTTCCATATCAGATGTTATAAGGTTTATATACCCGAAATTACTACTTACTTTATCCATATTTTGAAAGTCAGATAATATTCTTAACTCATCGCCCGATATAGGTATTGAACTGATATTTTCACAATAAAGTACACGTTGTGCTGATAATGACGTTGTACCACCAGAGAATATCTTCTTAAATTCCCTAGATAAAGTACTTTTCCCAGATCCATTTCTTCCAACAATAACAATATTATTACTAATTGTTTTAAATTTATTTATCAATTCTAGATTATTTTTAAACTCCATTAATTTATTAATATATCCTTGAATTGTCTCTGGAAAAATATGAATCTCATGCTTTAATACGTCTAGGTTATAATCTTTAATAGCATATATAATATTTTTACTTTTTTTGAATAATTCATCAAAGCGTTGTTGGTAATATTTAGAAATCAAATAATCATCGTTAAATTCTAATAATTTATTATTAATAAAATTTATATATTGGCTTGTAGATTCATCTTCAACGTCTATATATATATCAAAATCTGAATTATTCCAGTCATCACAAACTTTTATGATTCTTTTTATTTCATCAATATCTTCTTTTGGTAATATATTAAGCTTCACTATTTGATCTAAAGTATCAACGTTCTCATTAAATATTTTGACAGTATTTAAAATATTTTCTTTCATTTCAAAAAGGTTACTTGAATTTATTATTTTTTGCTCCATAAATACCCTCCACATAGTAATATCAATTATATTATATCATAAATTTATTTAGGTAGAATTAAAAAAAGATTAAACCAAATCCCTTTTAAATTTTTATACTCTTATACAAAATTAATACACTTATTATAGTCGTAACCTTTAATTTTAAGGTTGCGACTATCTTTTCGCCAAAAATTGGCTAATATGGGTATACCCATATTGAACAAAATCCAACCCTATTAAATCAACAAACAAGATGTCCGTTATACATGTCTAAAAACTAAATTACAGGAGGTTCAAAAAATGAAAATCGGATATATAAGAACATCAACCATGGATCAGAATCTAGATAGACAAAAACAAATTATGAAAGACAATAATATTGAATTACTGTTTAGTGAACAAGAAAGTGGAAAAGATACTAATAGACCTATTTTAAATGATATGCTAAACTCTATTCGTACCAATGATGAAATTGTTATAGCCTCCCTCGATAGACTTAGCAGAAATTACAAAGATTTAAAAGATATAATACAAATAATAAAAGATAAAGGAGCAACTCTAACAATAGTAGATGCTCCTTTCCTTAATTTTAATACTGGCAACTCTACCTTAGACATCGCTATGTTCGACATACTCCTTTCTCTACTTGGATATATTGCACAGAATGAACGTGAAAAGATACTCGAAAGACAACGTCAAGGAATAGAACAAGCCAAGAAACGTGGTGTCTATAATGGACGTCCCCTCAAATACCATGCAAATGCAAAAAACTCTCAAGATAGATTCATATATGAAAGTGTAGTATCTATGCTCCAAGAGAAAAAACCTGTTCAATCAATTGCAAAACATGTAGGAATAGCAAAATCAACTGTCTATGAAATACAAAAACGCATTTCTCAATAAAACGATTAGTTCCATATTTTATTTATATATTATAACTTTGATAGTTTAGTTTCACATGGACATTTTAACCTTATTTTGTCCTTGTTATTTTCTGTAATTTTTGTATCTAAACTTATCAAAATATTTTATGTATAATAAAATCATGAAGAGAGGAGCAACTTTGTATGAAGGACAATATTAATTCACATAATACCTCTGATAATTGGCACTCTGTCTATGCTGATATAGCAAACCTTGTCGGAGAAGATAATACTATAAAAATATACAGATACTTCAGAGGAATGAATATAAACTTTCCTATGAAGCTATTTACAAAAACAGGCTTAGAGAATATAATAAAAAACGAGTACAATGGTTCTAATGTAAAAGACCTAGCAAGAAAATATGGCTACTCTATGCGTCATATCAATCGCATCGTAATTGATAATAAATTAAGAAATAAAAAGGGAGAATAAAGGTGAATAAAAAAATAATTACAATAGTATCAAGTATGGCAGTAATCCTTATTATTGCTGTTGGCTTCTTCTTTTTCCAAAATTCTGGGAAAATAGTATAAAAGCTGAGCACGATAAATACTTAGCTCTTATTAACGAAACCCATGATTTCAATGGCGGACTTAAAGGATTAGAAACTTTAGATAACGATAAAGGTCAAGAAACTTTCAAAAATATAAAAACTGAAATAAAAATTGTAAAGGAATTAAAAAATGCTGATTCAAGTCTTGATAACAAAGATGTAGATTCTGCTAAAAAATCTATTGATAAAGCTGATTCTCTTACTACTGATAACTCTTTTGATAAAAGCTATTGAGTGGCTAAAAGAAGATATTACTAATTATGAAAAAGCTCTAAAAGAAATCAAAGAAGCTAAATCTGATGATATTAATTCAATACTAGATAAATATAAATTTAAACACAGTTCTTTAAAAATTGTCCTTACAGAAGGAACATCTTCAAAAACTGATAGTTCTAAAACTAAAGTATCAGAAGATACAATAAAACTACTCAAAGAATACTGATCAATATAAAGTCGATAGTTACGATTCAGCTTTAGCTCAAAACTACAATCAATATCAAGATGCTATTTTTTGACTACATAAAAAAATCTAGTGAGGCGGTTTCTGAAGCTACTGGTGTTCATGCAGATAGAGTATCATATGGAGGAATTGATTCTAGAGGAATAATTGTAAAAATTTTTGATAACCAAAAAGGTGAAGTAGGTCATTATATTTTCACATATAATGTTAATACGAATATGTGTACATTGGATAGCATTCAAGCAGGACCAGTAGTTTACATACAAAGCTATATATCACGTTTAATAAACATTATAGTTTATAAAAATCCTCATTCTAGTTCAATTAGTTTACTCTACAACTAACGTATACGTTGAATTTAAAAAAATAATAATCTAAACCACAGGACATTTGTACATATAAATGTCCTGTGGTTTTTTATCTTATATTATCATTAATAATCTAGTAAAATTTAAAAAGAGTTAGTTACAAATAAATAATAAAAAAGGAGATGTCACATGGCAACTATTACACCAACATTAGCAACAAGTTTTGAGGAAATAAATAAAGAAATTGTAAATTCTACAACTTCAATAATAATTACAAATAAAAATCTATTTCCTGCTATAAAGAAAAGATTTAAAAGTATAAAGTTAAATAATAATATGAATAAAGCTACTAAAATTGCTGGATTCGGCATGTTAGCCATGACCGCCCTATCAGCTGAAATAACTATCCCCGTTGGGCTTACCCTTGCTGGAGCAAGTTTCCTATTAGGTAGAACAACTGGTTTTGTAAAACAAGCTGGTCAATATAAGGTTTTAGATTTATCACAAAAATCTGGCACAGAAGATTTCTTAGTTCTATTAAAAGTTAAAGGACAAAATTCATTTAATGAAAACAATGATGTTCTTGACTTAGAGAATTTCAAAGCACCATTATCTGAAAATAATAACGAGGTTCACAATGAAGACAGTATTTAGTATAGAGTATAATAATTATTTAATAGAATTAAAAATGTTAGGAGACTTTATATTTCTTTATATAGATAATATTGAACAAGATTTTTCAGAATTTGAAAGAAAAGTTACATTATCATATAATGGTAATGATACAATTAAAATATCATTAAAAAAACCTCGATTTCACAAGCAATGGAAGCTAAATGTAATATTTAATAATCAAGTGATTAATGAAAAATTCATTACCTCAACGGGAACAATAATAACAAATGATACAACAAAAAAAGAAAAAGGTGTTTTTATAAAGAGATAATCACAACCTAAACTAAAAACCTAATTGGCATACAAGCTAATTAGGTTTTTTTACTTTTTATAAAAGGAGCATACAAAAATAATGACAAAAATACAAGTTGTACAACTTAAGCAAGAAATACTAAAAGAAATACAAATCAATAATAATACTACCTTCTCCTCTCCTGATGTTTCTGGAGAGTTTTTTATTGAATACATTGGTAATTTTGATAGAGAAGTATTTGCAGTTGTTGGTATGAATGTGAAAAATAAACCAACTTACTGTGAAATTTGCCACATAGGGGTATTAGATTACTCACCTGTTCACTTTAGAGAAATATTTAAAGGTGCTATACTCGCTAATTCAAGTTCAATAATAGTTAGTCATAACCATGTATCCGGTAATTTAAAACCTAGCAATGAAGATATTAAGCTAACTAAAGCTTTAATAGAAGCTGGGGAATTATTAGGTATTAATGTATTAGATCATATAATTGTAAATGATGCAGACTACCTATCACTCAGAAAAGACAATAATAACTGGGGAGGTACATTATGGTAGACAATACTCAAATTTCTCATTTACTACAAGAACAGCTAAATCTAAATATAAGAGAGGACTATTTAACATCTGAAAGCTATCTATTAGACACAGATGAACTAGATAAAGAGTTATTACCTACTAACTTTTATAATGTAATGACTTCCGCTTCATATCTAATTATCTTCTTCTATTACAATGACATTACTATCTATGTATTTTATAATTCAGACTGCACTAAGAAACTCTTAACTGGAATACTTACAAATGAAAGGTTGGTGTATTACAAATATGAATAAAAATAATTCAAAAAAGGAAATCAGTATATTAGATTGGCTAAAAGCCATATATGAAATAACCGTAATAATAATTAAACTATACAAAAAAAGAACAGCATAGAAAGGACTATAAAATGACAAAAATACTAATATCAAATATCCAAATCGAAATATTTATGTCGGATGACAAAAAAGAAAGATACATATTAAAAAAGGTTTGGGATACAGAGAAACCAATAGCGACTATTATCACTCTTTATCCGAGTACTAGTGATCTTATTATAAATGATTCTACAACTACATTTATTACTAATAACGTATTTAAATGTGGTTTCGGAGGATTCTATAGTGTGAACCTATATTCTAAAATTTCAACGGGAAAACGGGAATTTGGAAAGAAAGATACTGCAGAGAATGATAAATATATACTAACATGCGCTAAAAAGTCAGATAATATTATCATCGCCTGCGGGTCTCTCCCTAAGACAAACAAGCTAGTACAAAATAGACTAAACTCAATTATCGAATTACTAGCAAAGCATAAACTAAGAAAAAAAATACTCTTTCTTACTGATAGTAATAAACAGGATAACTTCCATCCATTAGCACCTAAAGTACAAGCAAAATGGGAGTTTATGTGATATAATTTTAATAAAAAATAAGGAGAAATTAACATGTTATCTTATGATTGGCTAAAAAATAATGTATTATACGTTAATATAAAAAGAAATACAAATGATGAGTATAGAAGCTATACAATCGGTCCAAAAAACAAGGATGATTATAATAAATATAAATTTAACAAGAAAAAAGTAGAGTATTTTCACATACGATTATCTTGTATTTTATACTTAATCACAAAATCAAAAGTATACAGAGAAAATATTGAAAACGACATAAATATCGAAGAATTAATTATAGTAGATACTAGAAAATTAAGAGATCTAAATACACAATATTCTAAATCTTTAACTCTTGCAAAATTTAAAAAATTTATTAAACTTAATACTTGTAAAATAAATATAATATCATATAGTAAGGCTATATCGTTATTTGTTTGGATTACTACATCTTTTTTCAATTTAAATTCAATATGTAGCGATGTACTTCGTATATATAGAGACAGCTATATATCTCACAAAGATTTTTTCTTAATTCAAGGTGTTAATGATATTTATCGAGATGAAATACTTTTATATATATTACTATCATTTCCTCAATATATGGTAAATGCTAGTATCTCTACGAACACTATTGAAACGATATATAATAATTTGATAAAAGAATATGAATATATATATTCTCATAATACAAGAGATAACTTATACCATGACTATCAGTACTATAAACAAGACTTTAATCTATATACCTCTGGAGAAATTTCTTTAGCAAATAATATAGATTCAAATAATGATAAAGTTAATATAGATATTGATATCTCTTCTTTTTCTAATTTTGAGGAAAAAGATTATATAGATTATTATTCTCTAATTTTTGATATTTTCTTCTTAGAATCATCTGATGAATTATGTACAAAATACAGAAATGAAAAAAAATTATGTTCCCTTGCTTATACTTTGCCAGCGCCAATAGATGAAATAAAACAATTTACAGATGCTAAAGGGTATACTAATTACTCTAATCTAATAGAGGAGTATGAAACTTCTCAAAAAACTTTCTATTGCATAAATGAAGAACTTAAAAATAAAATTGAGGATATCCTTTTAAATTATAAATCTAAACTTAATAAATATAATTTAGAATTTGAATTATCAAAAATTAACATACAAAAGGCTTTAAAATAAGACGAAACCACTATTGAAAATTTTTTCTTTAGTGGTTTTTTTCTTTTTTTGATTAACAATGATACACTTAAAGTACTTCATGAAGGAATTAATTAAAGAAAGGAAAAAGTTCGAACTTAAGTAATTTACAATGACTAATACAAAAAATGAAGAGGTTTTTCCTCAACTAGTTTTAACTAAAGGAGAAATTATTGGTGTTATAGCAATTTCAGCTGATGAACTTCTTGTTTGCGTGGATACCATAGGCATAGACTATTACTCTAAAACAAATATAGACAAAAGAATCTACACTAAATACAAACTTGGTACAGCAGGAATGAAATTTTTTGATAAAGTAACTTCACCTTTTACAAGGGTAACTAATGGTTTTCCGAATTACTCAGACTTAAATAGGAGATCTTTCCTGATTTCTTATTCTATCTACATAGATAAAAATGGATATAAGAAGTACTATTTTCATTCTCTTATTGAAGACGAAGCTATACATTCACTTTACAAAAATAGCTATGAGGTGAGTTGCAATGAAAAATAGAGATGGGTCATCATTTACTTTAACTGAAGAAGGGTTATTCCTTCTTCAGGACGGTAACAAAGCACGAATAACAAATTATATTAAAATAATCAATATTATTATCAATAAAAATACTGATATCGAAACCTACGAACTTGAATACCTTAGAAGAAATACCAATGAGTTGAATAGTAGGATAATTCGATCAGAAGATATACAAAAAAATAACATACTTTCTTTGTCTAAGTATGGTGTAGACATAAACGAACAGAATAAAACTCTTATAAGCGAGTACTTATTTGCAAATCTAGAAATTGCTCCAGTTAAACTATCTTTAGATGGTTACGGTTGGAAAAAATACAATACTAAAGAAATTTTTATCACTAATAACATATTTTCTGATACCCCACTGGAAGAGAATATAATAAAAAACTCTGATAAATTAGATTTAGCTCCTCATGGACATATTGAGGAATGGTTAAATATGTATAACGAATACGTTCTAGGGAATAAATACTTGGAACTAGCTGTTGTATTCGGTCTTAGTGCTCCTATTATCAACTATCTAAGCGAGATGTATCCTGACTTAACAAATATCTTAATACATATCTCAGGAGATTCAACAGCCGGAAAATCTACAGCTTCAATGTTAGCAGTGTCTACAGCAGGTAATCCTAATCAACTTTCTGATAGATCGCTAATGAGAAAGTGGAGTGGTACCGAGAACTCTATTACAGCTCTACTAGAAAATATTTCTGGTATTCCAATAGTATTTGATGAACTATCTTCATTTAAAGGAGAAAATCTTACATCTCTTGCCTATACATTAACAGATGGTGTAGGAAAAGCAAGAGCCAAAATAGATGGTAGCCTTAATGAGCCTAAACGTTGGAATACAGTAATTTTATCAAATGGTGAAGCATCTATCCTTACAAAGTCTAATAATAATACTGGAATAAAAGCACGAGTATTTGAATTTTCAAATATTACATGGACTAACTCTGCAGAACAATCTGAGAATATTAAAGAGGTTTGTTGCAATAGCTATGGTCACATTTTACCATTATTTATAAAGAATCTCTTTTCTTATGGTACTAATAAAATCATTGAAGTCTTTGAAGAAGAAAAAAAATCACTTAAGGACAAATTCCCGAATTCCCGTTTAAAAGACAGGATAGTAACAAAACTAGCAGTATTCACCACTACAGCTAGGCTACTAAAAGAAACTATAACTTTAAATATAGATATATCATCCATACTTGATATATTATATGATCAAGAAGTAAACACTATACCAAATAGGGATATTGGGTTAATTGCGTATGAAAAACTACTTCAATACCTCTTAGCAAACATAGCGAAACTAAGTTACAACTCATATAAACAACTTGGTTTCCTCAAAGACAATTCTGTCTTTATTATAAAAGATCAACTAACTGAAATATTTAAGGAGTTAAAGTTTGAAGACGCTTCTATCATAATTAAGGACTGGCAAAATCGAGACTTCTTTATAAGATGCGAAAATGATAGACAACTAACCAGAAAGCAAGAAAACAAGGAAAGTTTGATAGGATATACCATTAAAATCCCTAAGGAGTATAGAAATTTCTTCTTTCCTTCAGATATCCGACAAAATGATGATAATAGGACATACACACCTTCAATCAAAGATATGCCACTTGAGTCAGCTGATGACTTAGATCTATCTTAAAAAATAATAAAAAGCAAAGTTTATAGAATAATATAAGGAGGAATAACAATGACAACCATTAACTACAAAGATATTATGAATCTAGGATTTCCAAAACACACTGCTCGTTCAATAATAAAACAGGCAAAAATACAATTAGTTAACAGAGGTTTAACGTTATATGCAAATAATCGTATCGGTACAGTACCAAGAGAAATTGTAGAAGAAATATTAGGAATACAATTCCCTATTAAGAAGGAGGTTGTATAAATGACGACTACTAAATATCCAGGAGTTTATAAGAACGAAAAAACAGGATATTTTTACTATAATGTTGAACTTGGTATTGATCAGATAACTGGTAAAAGAATTCAGAAGAAAGGAAGTCGTGACTCTCACGGCTTACCTTTCAAATCAGCTAAATCGTGTCATGATATGTTGGTGGCGTTAAAAGCTGAATTTAAAAAGACACGAGGTGGTGCACATAATTATAATATGACCTATGAACAATTCATGAATAGTGTCTACCTACCATACTATAAAGCATCAGTAAGTAAAAATACTTGGAATAATAGAAAGACTGTTTTCCCTATCTTTATAAATAGATTCAAGGCTAAGAAACTACGTGAGATCAGTATTGCTGATTGTGAGAATTTTAGAATATATTTACTGAATCACAGCGGATACTCTCAAGCTTATTGCGCCCTATTATATGGTTCATTTAGAAAATCTCTAGATTATGCCGTATATAGACAATTTTTAAATGAAAATATATCAAATAGAACTCGTGCAATTCCTAAGGGGAAACACAATATACCTTACTGGACTAAATCTGAATTTGAAAAAGTCATCTCAACATTCAATAAGTCAGATTACTTAGAACACCTACACTTTACAATGCTATGGCTATACTATGTTACCGGCATTAGAGTTTCTGAAGGATTAGCACTATATTGGTCTGATATTGATTTTTCAAAAAAAACATTAAGAGTGCATCATAATTTAATTATGAACTCTAAGAAAGATTATGCTAGAAGCCTTACTCTTAAAACTGAAAATAGTAAAAGAATTATCTCATTAGATGATGATACAGTTACTATACTTAAAGATTGGAAAAATAGACAACATAAACTAACTAACAGTTCATTTGTAATGAGTTATGACGGGAGTCCACTCCATCGTTGTATCGTTGGTAGAATTATTAATAAACACTCTTCTCTAGCTAAAATACATAGAATTCAAGCTAAAGGATTAAGGCACAGCCATGCAAGTTATCTAATAAATGAACATAATGCAGATATTCTTGTAATATCAAAAAGATTAGGTCACTCTAGTCCAGAGATAACTCTAAAACACTACTCTCATCTATGGGGGAATAACGATCGAAGTATCGCTGATATGATAACAGGGAATATAAAAATTAAGTTTAACACAACTAATCCGAATACAAAGTTTATTGGAAATCAATATATTTCCAAGGAAATATTGAATGGTGCTATTAAATCAGAATAATAAAATAAATTACTTAGATATACTATTAAAATTATATCTGAGTAATTTTCAAATAATAATAATTACAAAATGTACACTATGTGATAAAATTAATATAAAAAATATATTTTGTGGAAAGGTAAATATAAAAATGGAAAAATATAAAATATTAATTAGTGACTATACATATGATAATTATAAAAAATCTCAAATCCCTCCAACAGCTTTAGATAAGTATAGAAGTAGTTTCGTTTTACTATTTAATGATGGATGGAATGATATGGGATTTTATTCTGAGTTTTGGATTTTATATGTTGACAACAAGGCATTTTGTGAGCGAATAGGACAAATAAAATTATGTAATAAAGAAATGAAATTAGATAATATCTATCCTTATAATGAAGCCTATTATTTCCTAAAAAATGATAATCTTATCGAAAGAGAATTATCATCAAATATATTAAATAACTATTACTCAATAATTAACATAGATATTTATGACAGTTTACTAAAAATTCTAAAAGAAGACACAAAAGTTAGTAAATTCTTATCTGAATTAAATGAAGTTAGTACCTTATCAAATGATACTATTAATGAGATAAAAAATTATGATTGGTTTAAGGAATCCATTCTTCGAGATTTTGGCACTTCTGTAAGTAAGAATGATTTGATAGTATCTTTTACCGAATTAAAAAATAAACTAAAAAATGAAAATACAACTTACTACTTCTTAAATAAGATTTCAACATTCTTCAATTCCCTTTCTGAAGATGATTCAAAAGAAGTATATGGGTGGTTTGAAAATATATCATTTGCTGTGGCAAATGAAGTAGTTAATATAATAGCAAGAGAAGATATTAGTAATTTCACAAATAAAGATATGCTGAAAAATATACTAAATGATTTAAAAATAAAATTTGAAAGCTATACCCACTTTGTACAAAAAATAGATGCCTTTCTCAATTTAAATGAAGATTTTTATGACTCAATTGAAAAAATCAAGGAGATTCTCAAAGTAACTGAAGAAGATTTGTCAGAACTTGAACTTGGTCACTACACTTCCCTATCTACTATACCAAACCTTATAAAGACTGAAACCTCCTATTTAAGATTGACTAACGGAAGACAAATGAACGATCCACTAGAAGGAAAATATTTATCAAAATATATATTAGGAGATATCAATAACAGCTGGAAACCAACTAACCATTTTATATCTTCCTTAACTACAAAGAAAGATAGTTTACCTATGTGGAATAACTATGCAGAAGGGGCTACAGGTGCGATGCTAATATATGACAAAGAATATCTTAAAAAAATATCTAGGTTAGAATATATAGACATTTATAAAATTGTTTATATCCATTTAGATTCAGATAAAAATATAATAGAAATTGACCCAACAAACAACCTATCTAATACTGATATAGATCAACTAAAAGAGAAAATTAATTCTATTAAAAACGAAGCTAATAATTTAAAAACAAACCAAAATGAAGAGAGAGTATATATAAATAAACTTCAAGAAATAGAGTTCCTATTTAAAAAAAGAGATTATTCTTATGAATCTGAATATAGAATAGTAGTTAATACAGAAATGAAAAATGAAAAATTAGAAATAAGAACAGAAAAAAATCATTTACTTAATTTCCCATTTCTGTATTGTTATTTAAAAGAGATTGAACTCAAATACTCCAAACTAATATTAGGCTCAAAAGCAATTAATATTGATTATATAGCTCCTTATATTAATCATTGTGATGCAAACATTGAACTAAATATATCAAAAATAAATTTTAGATAATCTATTACAATGATTAACTGATAATTTAGAAAAATAACTGCAATTAAACCCCATATATGCTAAAATGAAATTATAAAAAGAGAGAGAGGTTTTAGAGACGGCGGCTCTGGTTAAGTTATTTTATAGCCATCTTACCCTGCCAATATAAAAAGTAAAGTCGATACTTGCTATGGTATCAACTACTCAGGATAGATTATTCCCCTATTGAGTGGGGAATAATGTAGTATAAATTGGAATTATTAGGAGTATAACGACGACATAATTCTCAGATACAACGTATGCAGCAAGAACTTTAATCTTAACGAACAAAGTGAGGAAAAGATTATTAGTTCTAACTGCCCATATGTTAAAATATATAGATTGAAAATTAGTTAAAACACTTTGGATTGTCTCCAAAGTGTCTCCAAAAAGACCTTATCAATAGTTTTTGATAAGGTCTTTTTATTAAAATCTTTGATTTCTTACCTTATCTACACTAAAATATAAATATAAAAATAGATAATCAAGAATAATACATTCAACACCAAATTTTATCAAAATAGCAACATTCCAATTTCTTGTGACTACTTGTATGATAATTATTATCTGTGTTATAATTAAATGGAATTATAATTAAATGAAATTATAATTTTAAGAGGAAAATAATATGGATTTAATAATTAAAAAAATAATAGACAAGAAAGAAAAAGAAAAAATATCAAAAGCAGTACTTTATGATCTACCTGAATGGTTTGGTTTACCTGAAAGTACAGAAAATTATATTAAAGATTCACAAGATAAACCATTTTTAGCCTGTTATGCGAATAACGATGTTGCAGGTTTTATCGTGTTAAATGCAACAAGTAAGGATACTGTAGAAATTTTCGTAATGGGTATAAAGAAAAAATTTCATCGATTGGGAATTGGAACAAGATTAAATACAGAATTCGAAAATATGGCAAAAAATCTTGGATATTCCTATTCACAGGTGAAAACTGTAAAAATGGGCCACTACAAAGAGTATGATATTACTAATGAATTCTATATCGCAATGGGATATAAAGAATTAGAATGTT
>ERZ772999.303-NODE-303-length-31939-cov-5.912338_pt1 | contig 31939 bp, 31 predicted proteins | sample MGYA00511467_ERZ772999 | MGnify/ENA primary metagenome ERZ772999 (study PRJEB29015, sample SAMEA2738064) | human oral metagenome | biome: human oral; feature: human-associated habitat; material: saliva | place: China | collected 2218 ... | reverse complement strand
TAACGAAGATTTAATGAAGGCATTCCTAGCAACAACAGAAGATGAAGTTTAAACTGCTAAACCCCCGATTGTTCGGGGGTTGTTCTAAATGTCTGGACATGGGCCACAAGGTTTACGCCTCAATTTTTGTCGATGCAAACTGATCACAGAGATCCAGTAGATACTCGGTGCGTTGGAGCTTTTCAATCCATTCGCAAGGAATAGCGTCATATCCATAATAGATGCCGGCCATTGAACCGGTAATAGCACCCACGGTATCCGTATCGCTTCCGAGATTAACTGCTTTGAGTACGACTTCCTTGTAATCTTTAGTAGTCAGTAAACACCAAAGCGATGCCTCGAGGCTGCTCAGAACATAACTGCTCGAAGAAATATCATCTTCGTTATAGCTGGCAATATCATCGGTAAGTATGCGATGATAGGCCTCGCGAGCAAAATCTGAGAACATTGAATAATCCTCTTGTTGGGCTTTCCGATAGGCTACTGGCGGGTTATCGCCGTCTAGCAGATAGCAAACGAAATTAATGTAAAAGTAACATCCCAGCACACTTATTTCGTGTGCGTGAGTAAGAGATGAAACTTTGCGTACCAACTCATATCTGTCATTCCCTACTATGGAATTATTGTAACAGACGTATGCTACTGGCAAAATACGCATTAATGATCCGTTGCCATTACTGCGCTCGCCTTTTTCGACACACTCCGATGGGTTCATTCCCATACGATAATTGCTGATTGCTCCAGCGCAGGTGCCGCCGATATCAAAAGTTCTGCCAGTAGCAGTAAATTCGTCATCCTTCCACCACTTATAGAAATTATCCATGATATCTTTGTAGTCGAAACTTCTTTTATCAATTAATGACTGCAACAAAGCAATCTCCATCGAAGTGTCGTCGGACCACGTGCCGGCTGGCATGTTATGTGTGCCAAAACCCTCCATATCACGAATTGGATGATGCGCTAACTGGCTGCGGCCTGTGAACTCTACGGGAACCCCCAATGCGTCACCTATCGCATGACCGATTATACCAGCGCGAACTTTGCTTCTTGTGCCCATGTTTTCTAAATGTACCATAAGTAATTCCTCCTTATCTAATCTATACAATTTCCGTATTTCTATATTACAGCAGATATAATGCTATTTGTCAAGTGCTTCGTTAAGGTCCAGGACCTTAACGGTGATATTGATAAACTGACAAAAATGTGTTATGATATTAGAGGTTCGTAGATTATAAGAAAACGGACGAATAGTATGGATTATCACTTTTATAATGTGGTGATAGAAGCTTAATAATTAGCTAGGATAAGGCATAACTCTCTTTTGTGGGTGGCGTTAAATCTATCTTGACGGTGGACTTAGCGCTGCTCACAAAGTGGGGGCGACCTGAAGCGGGACGATAGTGTCGCCGTGGAAGTGGAAATCAGAGTGGGGAAAATCCCCTTGAATTTACAAAGCTCTGATATAGAAAAGGAGAAATTATGTTAAAAATGTTTTTTGGATGTGAGAAGACAAATAGTTATAGACCAGAGCCATGGACTTGGAGCGAGACTCCATTTCCCGCACTTAGGGGCGCTGGGCAGCGCTACAACGCCTTCTTGGCTGTAGCGGGCGGGTTTACGCCATGGTTTAATTCATTTAATCTCGCCGACAATAAGGCAATGAGTGATGATTACTGCAAGATAATAAATACCAAGAAAGGCACCCGTCTCCTGGTTCCTTGCGGAAAGCAGGATGATGAGAGGATTCTTCTCATCACCGCTCGCGGAGGTTTCCGTGGTGGGTTCGGCAAGATTGAGGCGATTGGTGCCGAGATCTTATGGCAGAACAGTAGCAGTATGCACTGCTGTCCAGTGGCGCATATAATTGCGCGTGTGACCGAACCTGACGGATATGTGCGTACCGAAACGGGCCGTCGTTGCTCATCAGGTTACACCGAAGTTTACTCCTGGAAGGGAGGTTACTTCGGTATGGATACCGAAGAGTATAACGCGGCAGTTGATACTGGCTCACTCTTCGCGACACGTGATACTATCCAGAGCGATCTGGAAGAGTGCAAAGCGAAGAGAGCTGAGCAGGCGGCAAGCCGCCAGGCAAGAGGTGAATTTATAGCTGAACTTAAGGCTATAAACTCACGTCTTAAAGCTTGTGGAGAAGCCCAATATCAACTGGGGGAGACTTTCTTTGTTATAGAGGAGACTGGTTGGGGTGCTTGCATCATCCGCCATCTCTATACTGAGGAAGCGGTGGCAAAAGCCGAAGCTAGGGCTACAGGGGCCGAAGAAAAACGCGCCATGCGCGAGGCTGAGGCAACTTGGAAGCCTCTGTTTAAAGAGGCCGTAGAGGGATACACCTTCCCTGAGGGTAGAGATGCGTGGGGAGACAATAGTCTGAGATTTTACTCTAACGTTGTTAGGGTAGGAATTAAGACTGATAGTAAGTCCTACAAGTACTCTGAGGAAGGATTCGCGCAGTTTAAGGCTGATCTCCCTGTTTATGAGGAGAAATATCAGGAGATTCTGCGTGAGAAAGCCGAAGCTGAAGCCAAGGCGAAAGCTAAGGCAGAGGAAGAAGCTCGCAGAGCTCAGGCCGAAGCTGAGGCTAAAGCAAAAAAGGAAGCGGCCGAAGCTGAAGCTAAGGAGCTCGGTCTTCCAAGCAATATCCGCTTGTGGCATCGTGATGGTGCGACAAATGCCGGCGAAGCTTGGGTGATTGGTCCGAACGGGATGGAGCGTGACTGTGATTCCGTCGATACAATGGTGTGCGGAAGCAATTCTAAGCGCTACCATCAGAGATACGAAGGTGATCACGTGTGGAATCAGATTCTTCCAGGAGAATTAGTGCTCTACTGGTCTCACGCCTACACAGCGGCGCCTCATAAATTTGTGGTCATCTATAGACCAGAAACTTTGACAGAGGCACAGCTTGAACGTGTGGCTGAAATCCAGAATGGCATTGAGGAGCAATTCCTTGGAAAAGCTGGTCTGGTTAGCGCACGTTCTTGTCCATCTATTGGGCAGGGCTGGGGACTATTCCACCGTGAGGAGACTAGTTTAGTGGATGCTGAGAAAGATTGTGATGAACAGTCTAATAATGGATCCGGAGCTACCCTTGGACAGCTCTTCGGAGACATCTTCGGAAAGCTAAACTCATAGTTAGCCGTGCGGCCTTCTTACTAGCTTGTACTTTTTACCCCCAGGTTTCTGGGGGTATTTTTTGTCTTGACATACTGATAGTAGAAATAGTCATTTTATTTATTTTTGAGATTTATAGTATTATTTTAATATGATATTAAACATTTATTTGGATGTAGATGGAGTACTGAAAGGTTGTGCATCTCCAAAAGAGGATATCGAAAAGTTTCTTGAGTTTTGTTTAGATAATTGTGTTGTATATTGGTTAACGACTTATTGTCGTGGAGGGGTTAATTATGCGCCGCGAGCGCTTTCGGAGGAGTTTAATGACGAATTGATCGGTCGCCTGAGCAAGAGCGTTAATCAGACTGATTGGATAAGCTCGAAAGTTGAGGTGATTGATTTTAATACCCCATTTGTTTGGTTTGATGATAACATTGCTCAGTATGAACGGGATGAGTTAAAAAAGCGTGGTGTTGAAGAGAGCTTTTTCTGGATCGATAGGAATGATCCAGAGTCGGCAAGGCATATGTTGGAGTTTGTGAGAAAAAAATATGAACAAGATTAACGTTGATGAACCTCCACGCTGGGCTGGATACTCGCTGGGGTATTATTTAGTAAAAAGATATTTAGAGAGAACGGGAAAGAAGATTGAGGAAGCATTCTTTGATAATTATGCGGATTTTAGATAAAGGCAAAATTGATATGGAAAGACTGAATAAAAGCCGTGAGGATATATCACAATCATCAAATAATAATGATTGGCCAGATTTTCCTCAGTTTAGAGGTGATATTGTTGAAGGGCTGCCGAAAAACACAGAAATGAAGAATCTGGAAGAAATACATAACTATGAGATTAATATGGTGGCTGAGAATCCTGACGTTTTGGGCTACAATATCGACAGTAAGCTTATTATTTGGCCAGAAAGAAGAGCACAAGCTATAAAAGTTAAAGAGTTTTTAGATTCTGGCGGAGATATAAATATAATATCAGAGCGACTTGGACAGCCAGCAGAGCGAATACGGGAGGCAATAAATGAAGAGCTTCTAAAAGATCAATTATTAGATGATACTTTAGCAAAGGTACCAGAGGGAGTAAAATTGAGGATCAATCCACATGCTCCACAGTCGGCGTTTTCGGTGGCAAATTCAGAAAAGTTTGTGAATGAAAAGGGTGAAAACAGATTTCATATTAATAGCGACGTAATGGCGCAAGTTAAGAAAATTAGAGAGAAAGCTGCTGGATCAGAGCTGCTGGTCGTGATGAATCAACTGCATAAAGGCGAGGACGGTAAACTGACTAGTAATATCCCAGAAAACCCATCGGATTATATTTTGCTGTGCCATAGTTTTGTGGAGCAAAGTGGATATTCTGAACAAGCTGGAAAGGGATTAGTTTTAGAGCTTGGAAATGAATGTAATATGAGTCACGAAAGTAATGGTTTTTTATTTAAAACTGAAGCCTTTGCTGACACGGTTGATACGGAAGCTTATGCGAATCTTTATTTTGAGACTGCAAAAGCCTTAAAAACTTCTTTTCCTGATATTAAATTATCACTGACTGGTACCGCGTTTTATGATTATGATTTTACAAAACAGGTCATAGACCAGATTCAGGCTAAAAAAGTTGCTGATGAGCTAGTAAAAGATACTAAACTAATTGATGTTATTAGTTTTCATCCATACAGAAAAACCGTTGAGAGCCCCGCTCCTTTTATGAGTAAAGGAAAAGGGCTTAGTGGATCTGAGATAAGAGAAAGATCGGAAATATACTGGCAGTCTCTTAGCAATGAAGAAAAAGATACTATTAGAGGTGAAATACTTAGCAATTTACTTGATGAAGAAAAGATTGCAATTTCCGGGTTATCCAGCGATGAAGTTGAAAATAGTATTGCGTATAGGGCGTACGCTAACTTTGATTGTCAATTAAAGGCATTGAGGAATATTGCTGACCAAATAGATGCTGAAGTGACTGTCGGAGAAATAAGCTTTTATGCAGGAGAATGGGGGGAGTCGGTTAACGAAAATGAACAAGAGAAAAATGCAATCTATGGACGCGAGAAAGGATATACAAGCTTCTTGTGGCCTGGGGAGCAAATAGTAAAAAATGAAAACCCAGAACGGCGTAAAGCGCTTGAGTCTTGAGTGAAAAAGGGTGGTATAATGCAAAACATGGAAACAATTAATCAATCTTCTACGCCTGGAGAAATATTAAAAGGCGACAGGATAGTGTCTACTATTGAATCTCTAATGAACGGCGAAAACAACCAAAAAATTATGGAAAATCTGAAGATGTATCGTGATGCCGGTAGAGGCTCAAGGGTTTCCATTTTTCATGAGAACATTGAGGAATCCGAAAAAACAATGGTTATGACTGGGGCAGTATATGACAAAATGAAATCTCTAGCAGAAAAAACCTCAGAAACGAAAAAAGAACACGCCTTCTTAGTTTTAGGTTGGGTGCAAGGCGGAAACTTTTTGTTTAACGGAATAGCTAGCGACGTCGATATTAATGAAGAGACGAAAAAAGCTATCTATGACAAAAACCCAGAATGGAAGGCAGATGACTCGGCGGCGGATTTCAATGTTCTTCTATCGGTATATTGGCAAGCAATGAACGGCCATATCGATAAAATGAAAGCCTCCGGTCTAAAACCACTGGTCAGTCTTGGACATACACATCCAAACGCTTCCGAATCGTATGGTAACTATTCGCTACCAGACTTGGTGGGGTTTTCGATGCAAGAAGAGACAATTCGCGGGAATCGTGATGTCGACGAGGTTGAATATTGTCATATTGTCTTGCCGGAAAACGGCGACGTAGATTGTATGACTTTCGACAAAGAAACTGGGCGATTCAAAAAGGTAGCCAACGTGATGTCAGTTGGACAAAACGGAGAAGATAAGGTTTCTGCATATACTTTTGAAAGTCCAAAGACTCTTTCTGAAACGTCTTATGTAAAAGAAAAAAATGAATCCGAAGACGATAAGATGTACGATGATTGTATCGATGAAATTATTCGAAAACATCAGTGGGATAATATGGCTGAATAAAGCCAAGACACTAGAAACTATTTACTCATCTTAATGCGACGCAGAGAGTATTACTAATTCATACTATAATATGAAGTATGATAGTTTTTTACCGCTGGACGAAAATGTTCTGTTTTTCTCCTCGTGAATCCGCCTGGCTTCGCGGCGGTAATACTCGTCGAAATAAAAGTAGAATATATGTTAAATTAGCTCTTGTGTGTAAAAGTTTTATAGATTACTGCCGCCTACTCTACCTGTTTATTATATTCGAAACATAGCGTCCCCGACGTTTTTTCTGAATTAATAGAGTTAACTTCTCGCCGTAACACGAAGTCGATTTGCTTGAATTCAAATTTATTAAAACGGAGTAGCGCTGGAAAATGATCATAATAGAAATCTAGAAAATCTGCACTTATGAGTACATAATGCTCATCACCTTTAGTAAAAAGATATACCCACGTATCAGGTTCGACCTGATAGTGATTCTCCTTGATAAATTCATCAAAGCCGTAAGCTTCGATAATATCTTTGCGCTCTTCCTTAGATAAGTACATAAGAAATATTATAATACAAAATTAAAAGTCGGCAACTTGTGCCGACTTTCTGAAGATATTTGGTTGCGTGACTAAATTTTGTGTGTAGGTGCATTCTTGCCATACTTGCGAGGCTTTATATCTGCATTTTCATCTATTAGATAGTCATCATGATTAGTCCATACATCTCTAAGATATATAACGTTTCCGTAGGTATCTATTGTAGCATGTCTATGGCCGCAACCGTCTCCGGCTGCAGCCAACTCGGCAATTTCATCATATAATATTAAATATGAATAAAATAAACGTATTGATCACTCGCGCTAACGGAAATCTAGATAGCAAAGTAGAAGCTATTAAAAAGGCCGTCAAAGAAGCTGAGCAATATGTATATCCAAAACTGAAGGTTGACTGGGATATTGATTTGCTTGTTACAAATCGCCTATACGACATCATCATTCCTGACGATGGAGTTGGCGGACGTACACAAACTAGCGACTTTATTGAGTTTGCGATAGATGAGGAAAAAGCAACTGAAAACCTGATTTCCGAGATGGTTGCGCATGAACTTTGTCACGCGGGCCGTTGGGGCAAAAACGACGAGTGGGCCAATTCGCTATTTGACGGGGTGGTTAGCGAAGGTATTGCAACTTATCTTGAGGCAGAATTCATTAAGGATCGGACTGAAAAAACAGTATTTATTAAAACTATTCTGGAACGAAGTGATGAGGAAAATGAAAAGATTCTTGAAAAACTTCGTAGTCAGCTGGATTTAAACTATTACGATTACGACACAATCTTCTTCAATGGGAGCAATGAACTTCCCCGCTGGGCCGGATATTCACTCGGGTATTATTTAGTGAAAAAATATCTTAAGAAAACTGGTAAGAAAATTGAAGACGCTTTTGCCGATAAATATGCAGACTTTAGAGCAATAGTATTGTAAATGAAAAAGCACGGAGAGTCTCGTGCTTTTCTTTGGGAGATTTGGTTTCTTTTAAGTTCTCTGGATATTGTTGAAACATTGCGCCCTAGGTTTTTGACTATCTCGTGAATGCTCTTTGAATTTTTGCGCAATTTTTCAATTACTACTCGTTCTTCATACGAAAGTTGTGTATACTTTTTAACTTAGACAGTAACTTGTAGTTTTACGATGGATGTACTATATAATATATAACTTGTGAATAAATGGAGCATTACAATTATGCAAATGAGCGAAAGTAGATTAAGCGATGTTATTTCAAAATATCAAATGCCAGAAGGCCGATATTCAGTAGAAGAAGAAGGCTCTTTTGGTGAGAGTGAATTCTTCTGGGTTATCAAAAATCAGTCGACTAATCAAAAATATCTACTAGTGAATACTTACTCACATCATGGTGTCGAGGCTGAGCTTGAGTGTTATCGTGAGGGAGGATTCGAAAATTTAGAGGCTATCCCAAGAAGAATTGAAACTTTGGAAATCGCAAGTTATGCGGATGACGAAATTTCTAAATATTTATTTGGGATGTTTTCGCTTTTTGAAATTAAATCATAAAAAAGAGGAGTATAAAATACTCCTCAATAAAATGGTTTCCAAGAATTATGGGCATATGCTTTTATCCCAGATGGTGATATATTCAGTGTTTGGTTCTCTTAAAAACACAATATTCCCACTTGAATTTTGAATGATCGCATGGCCGTGTCCAGGTCCATCTGGTACGCCGTTGGCACCACCGAATAAGTAATCGGTAAATTCGTGAGGCTTCTTTCTATTCGGGTATTTCTTAGCGGGATACCCCATAAAAATTAGACCAACTTCGATTTTTTCTGGCGATATAATCTCGACACTCGAACCGATACGCCCCTCATATCCACCTAAATCGATGGCGACATGCCAGAATCCACCTCGTGGGATGACAACATAGTACGGGCTACGAGTAATATACCCACCTAGATACATGAACGAAATGTCCATTTTGTAGTACATAAAATTAGCGAAATCCAGGACGCATACATTTGCAGCAACATCAAGAGAAACGACAACCGTTGTACCTTCTACAAGATAACCTAAATCATAATGTACGAAATCCAATCCATACACCCCCTTTCATAATCACAATGAATAAACCTATTGGTAAGGAACTTTTTGTTTTAAATAACAAAACAAAAATTATGAGCATCTTAGATTGCTCTGATTTTATTATAATACAAAAATAAAATATGTCAAAATCCCTATTAAGGTTCTGAGTTAATGCGACTAGACTCAGAAAACAGATTAAAAAATTAATCATGATCACAAAACAAGGCCAAATTATTGACGTTTCTGCTTTAATTTGATAATATGGGTATATCGAAGTTCTTGCACGGCGCCGAAGGTACCTACCGCAGGAGCTTCTTTTTTTGGTTTGTAGTATGATATGGTGAAGGGTATGAATCAGTCCTCCATATAGTTTCGGCTATATGCAGCAATCGGGCTGATTTTTGAGTGCATTATGATATGATTAAACTAATAGTAAATAATTTAATCCAAAAAATATGGTAATTAATACACTTAGAAACCTCGATCAGGCGACGGATGGTGTATCCGATATGACGATCCCGGAACAAATGCCTTCGTTTGAAGATCACATACAAAGAAAAGACTTCTCCGACAAAAGGCGTAATTTTGAAAAACCGCAAGACAATTCCGATATAGTCGCTTCCACAGTAGTAGCATATATTCATTCAGACCTTACGAAGAAAAATGATTTCTATGGCAAGATAATGAAAAGTGAATCCGAAAGATGGTATCCTGATATCAGAGGAACTAGAACTAGGGCCGCTGCCGAGTTTGAAACATTGATGTTCGAAGAATGGAAACAAAATCTTCTAAACATGAACGGAAAGACTGCGGTAAAAAAATATGGACAGAATCCAAAAAACTTCGAGGCGCTCAAAAAATTACATAATTATCTGATAAGTGGAAATGATCCGAAAAATATGCCTGAATTTTTGACATATTGTTTTGATGGCGATGATGACGGCTTTGACGTTGCAATACGACACCTGACCTATAACCACGACAGCGGAGGCGGCTGGAACTATTATTCGTCAAAAAATGAAAAAGTTGGGTTAGAACAACCGATTCGTGCTGATGGACGACTTTATTTGAATGCTGAACCGATGGATACTTACGACATTGCTGGCAAATTTGTATCTGCTTGCAGAGAATCTGGGCTTCCGTACGAGTTCAAGATAAATCAATTTGCGGATCGTGCCGATGCAATGGTATTTTATATTGATAATGGTAATTTTGACGGGTATTTTGGAATGTTAAACAAGATACTCGCTGAGAATCCGCAAATTAAGAAACGTATAGGCAAACCACCTCGCTTAACAGAAAAAGTAAATGATGTAATAGGGTATGGCGATGAAAATGGCGGTATGTCATATAACGACCGCATGTGCACAAGATTTCAGACGGCTATTGAGCAGGTCTCTGCAGATCAAGCCGCCGTTGCGCCATCACTGTCAGTTCAAGAGCGCGCCAAGGTACTCTATGTTAATTTTCATGAACAATTTATTACTGCGATACAAGAGAAATTGCAAAAATAACTAAGCGGAGAAATCTCAATGATATAGAACAAGTTCTAAGTTTTAAATTTTAAAAATAAAAATAGAGTTCTTCGAACTCTTCTTTTTTATTTCTTCTCATGGAGCCGCCTAGTATAAATACAGTCGTCCCATTCGTCGAAATAAAAATAGAACATAAATGTTCTATTTGTTTTTTCTCCTCATGGAGCCGCCTTCGAGATTTGAACTCGAGACCCCTTCCTTACCATGGAAGTGCTCTACCACTGAGCTAAGGCGGCATTCTCTAGTGTTTTGATTATAACATAGGCTATAATCTTACGGAAGTGGGAAAATTATTAAAGTTCGGCTTTGATGAATTTATCGAGGAAAAACACTATCAGGTTGAGTCTGATATGTGAGTGTATGTTTATTTAGATAAAGAAATCCCCCGGGGTGACCGGGGGTAAAAGTTGGATGTGTTCTTTTTTTTGGGGAAGGCGGGGCTAGATGGTTTTCCATTCCTTAAGGTCAACTACCATTCGCCTTTCCTCAAAAGTAAGGCTGAACGGCATCTCAAGGCCAACGCTTTCGTAGAGGTCTTCGACCTCTTGTTGGTCGGCCTCAAGGACCTGGCCATTATGAACCACATAGAAAGTTGGTTCATAGCCATATCCTGAGCCTCCCCAGGTGACGCGGAAAACGTCGCCTTCATTGGCTTTTACTAAGACAACGTCCCAGTAGCCAATGCGGCCGGCGTCGCCGTCAGCGCCGTTACCGCGGGCTATAAGCTCAACGGTTTGGCCAACTGGAATCTTGACAACTCCATTGCCACGGCGAGTGTAACCACGCTCGGTGGATAAGGCCAAATATATATCCTTATCTTTGCCGCGGTTGATGCGTGGTTTACCAGACTTGGTGAGACCGATGGTGAGATAGGGTCTCAATCCGCCAATAGATCCTTCTAGTCCGTGTGGAACTGGTAAGAAGATCTGCTGACGGCCACGGCCATGCTCACCAAGTGAGATGCCTTCTATAGTACCGAACTTGAGTTTTTTTGCTACTACCTCTGTTGTTTTATTTATAAAAAACATAAAAACCTCCTTCCCCTATAGGGGATGCGTCAATGCTCTTGAAGAATTAAGGGGATTTTCCCCGCATTGATTACTACTCTAAGTAGTATAAAACCAACCAGAAATGATTAGCTTAATACCACTTAGAGAGCTTAAAAGAGATTCCAACTTTTTAAAGGTACGAATGTCTTTTTGACGCTATTTATTATGACATAAAATCTGATATATTTCAAGGTAACGAGCATATCGTTTGCACAGAGCTGCTCCTTAAAATAGAACCAAAGTAGTACTATTGATTCCCTTTATGCTTGGTGTTATGATTTATTTATGAAAAAAGAGTCTGCCCCCAATCGTATTGAGTCTGTATCAAAAATCTATGAATATGGAAAAGAAAATCTAGAGGGGTATGAGTATCTTGATCGATTTGAAGGGTTAACTTTAAAGCAAGAAGCGCGCCTTGATGGGCTGATTGGGAAACTGTCAGAATTATATAGTAAAAGAAATGGGCAGTGGCTTTCGAACTTCTTAAAGGAAGAAGAGAGTAACGAATGGAACCGTGATTATGTGACGGGAAATTTTACTTATATTGAAGACTTGAGAAGATCTGAGGTTTCTAATGTTCATGATTTTGCAAGATGGTATGATTATGCGTTGCAGAGATATGCCAGAGAGTACTTTTTACCAGCAGCAAACCGACATGATGAAACATATACAAATGCAGTGCAGAAATTAATCTCGGACGGTGTATTGCCAGAGTCTACTGCTCAGAAAATGTCTAGATTTGCCGAGCATAAAATAAAATATCGCGTGGTGGATGTTTTTCGGGAACGAGAGAATGCTGGTTACTGCACATCGCTTGATATATATACGAAATTTCATGATAACGATAGTAGTTTTTATCCAGAGATTACCTACGCGATGGATATTGGTTTTGGGCCTAATATATTGCCTCGAGACGATGATGTTAGTAAATTAGACAATAATACATTCAAGCATGTCTTGGATCATGAAAAAACACATATTATTACGAGAAACATCTTTGAACCGGATTTTGAAGGCGATCGGAAGGATGATGTTTCTGAGGCAAACCGAATCATTAATGAAGCAAGCGTGGAATGGCTAGCTCTACTCATGAATAACAGTGCGACATTGGGGCAGGCGTGTAATTCGGATATCCTTAGTGATGGTTTTAATGCTGACGCTCCATACTCGTTAGAGAGAAAAACTTTGGATGCGTTACTTCAGGAAGGTGACGAAAGGATTTCGCCAGAAACGATATTCTTGCTTTGCGGAAATGAAAATGTCAGTAATATTCGTGCAAAAGTCTTTAGTGAATTTCAAAAGGCTTATCCTGATGTTTTGACTGAGCTTGATCTAGTTGATCGGATTCTGGAACGATTTAATTGGGTCGAATACCAAGAAAAGCTGAAAAAGGAAGCTGAATAGGGGCTTCCTTTATTACAAAAAAATAAGACCAGAGTCGGTCTTAAAATGGTGCTGGAGGTAGGACTCGAACCTACGAAGGTGTAACCCGAGAGATTTACAGTCTCTTGTCATTGCCGCTAGACTACTCCAGCATTGCTAGGTGATTGTTCGCACTTTGCCTAGCGCATTCCGATATTTGGCTCGCGCCAAGCATATCGTGAACAGATTTATTATAACAAGGATAGGTTGGATTATCAAGATTTATTTGGATTTTTTGTATTCTTGGTATTTGTCAATCTTGTTGGTCTTACTTGCTTCAGTTTTGATGAGATTGATGATTTCCTGCTTGGTTTCTTCATCGGTTTCGGAAAAACCTGAGTAGGTTTTGTTACCAATAATTATATATGGAACACCTTTTGGATTCTCGCCGAGGAATTTTCCAAAACTTTTGAGAAATGCTAGATTATTTTTGTCTTTCCAGACTTCAAAAGTATAGAGTGAGATCTTATCACCAATCTCGGACTGTTTCTCGCCAAGAAATTCTGCGAGATGCTTGCAGTGTGGGCATCCGTCTCCCCAGAAGATATAGATATTGAGTTTATCTTTTGATGGTTTAATGTCGGCTTCGGTATTTTTGGCAAACTTAAAACTAGCGTTTTCGGACTCTTCAATTTCTGAGTTATTGGTGTTTGAGTTTTGGGAATTTTTATCTGCGTTCTTAGAATTTTGGTTGGCGTTCTTCGAATTTTGGTTGGAGTTCTTGGCGGTCTGTGCGTGGGTGCTTTTGCTACTGGAATTATTTTCTTGCTTGAAATTAAGACTGAGTGAATAGAGCATCCCGCAAATGAGACAGAAAACTGCGCCAGTGACGGCAAAAATCAGGCGCTTTTTGGTTTTTGCAGCATTAGGGGTTTTGATGTCGACTTTGATTTTTGGCTGATTAGTTTGCATTGAGGTACTTACCTGTATTATATAATTTACCATTATACTCGATATAGACAGAATAATTTCCGCGAAGTCCGTCTTTATTGATGTATTTAGTGACTATGATGCCGTTTTGGTCTTCGTCCTCGGTGAGAATATCGACGCAAAGTGCGGTGAGGGGATTCTTGCTGATCTTTAGATTATAGAAATTAGTATTGAAATTACGATAGAGAGCAATTTTGACCTGGTCTTCACGCTTGAATTGTCCTGAGAAGACGAGTCGGTCTTCTTCGTTTGTTAGTGAGATTTTGTGAGATTTTAGGAATTCTTGGTTGACATCGGTATCGGTGATGACACCTTGTTTTTTGCCAGAAACTTCGGTGACGCCAAGGGTGCCGAGACGTTTAGCGTCAGTGAGAGAAAAATCAACACCGGTATAGGCATCCATTTTCTCGACGCGATAATTATTGGTTGGTGTTTTTATCTCAAAAATTATTTTGCCATCTTTAATTTCGACGGTGTCGGAAAGTAAAGTTATATTCCCTTCGGTGAGTCCGGCTGGCTGATTGGATGGTTTACTGTCTGATTTAACGATGCCGCCGGAATGGATAAGGTAATGGTTTTTGCCAAGATAGTCGACATCAGAAATATATGGTGAATAGAAGTCGCTGCCACGTTCTTTGCCGAATTGCCAGATTTGCTCAACCGTTTTCTGATCGGCATTTATTTTGTAGAGCACTCCGCGAGAATAGGAGTTTGCTGCCTGAACATAGGAACTCGGGTCTTTTGATTTATTGTTGCCATTATCAAAGAGAAAGAGGTATCCTTCTGGGTTAAGTTTGGCGGCGTGTTGAGACCATTGATATTCAAAATCATCTCCGACAGGTTTTAAGAAATATTTTTGAAATTCGGATGACCAATTCGTCGGGTCGCCGAGTAACCAATTAATTTTTTCAGTTGCGTAATCGATGCTGGCAACAATGTCCTGATGGCGACCAGAGAGGATGAGTGAATTGGTGTGTCGGTCATAATAAACTGAGTTATTGTGGAGCCAGTCTTGTTTCGTCCAATTTTCACTTTTGCCGTCATCGGTTTTGAGAATTTTCTTCAAATCGATGGTTTTTACGATATTGCCAGTTTTGCGATCAAGTTCTACCACGTAGTCCTCGACGGTGTCATTAGAATTTTCAAAATTATTGGTGGCGACAATGAGGTTACCGTTTTGGAGTTCGAAATAATCGTGGTGATAGCCACCAGGGAGAGAATATTCGGCGTAGATTTTACCAAGTAAATCGATTTCATAAAGGCCGGTCATATAATATGGTGCGCTAAAAAGGCGCTCCGTGCTGACTAGGAGATGGCCATTATTTAATCTTGCGTTTTGCCAGAGTGCCGGGGTGGTTAAATACCAGCGGACGTCGCCATTGATGTCATAAGCGACCATCTTATTATTTTTGGTGGCTGGACTGAAGAAATAAAAATCGGAATTTAGTTCAGCTTTGTCTAAGTTGCTGATACTTGCTTGAGGTAGACCAGCTGGAAGCGGATCAGTTTTGATTTTGAATTCGCGATCAACCGTTTTGACTAAACTCTTGAGAGCTATTTTATCCTCTTCTGAGAGATTTGAATCTAGTTTTTTCTCAATTGGTTCCTCATAGGCAATGTGAATTATGTTTTCGGTATCTGGGTATAGACCGTAAATTGGGAGGAAATGCCTTCTTGTCTTGTCGAACTGGTGAGAAATGGTGGTCTTTTCGTCTCGGCCTTTTATTGTGACGGTTGGAGAAACTTCGTTTTTGGTTTCAAAAATAAAAAGTGCGGTGAGTGGTGAATTTTTGTATGGATTCAGAATGATATTCGGATTTTCAATATCAAATCCTGCGGATGTGAAATCTTTCTCGTAGGTTTTCTGGTCTGAGATAAGGCTTTTCGTGGTTGCAATTAGGTCTGTATTTTCGCCACGGCTACTGAGGTAGGCTAGACTAAAAACGAGCGAGACGAGAACCAGAAGGAAAAACATAAAATGAGCCGTAAAATGGGTTGGGCGCTTGAACGGGTGCGTGAGTCGCACTCGGATTTTACGATTCTTTGCGGATTTTTGTTTGAGCCTTAATGAAATTTCTGAAATTGTTTCAGACTGCTTATTATCGGTATTTGATTTAACCATGACCACCTCCAGTTGTTTATATAATTTTAGCATAGAAAACGATGTAGGTGGTTTTTATTCTTTTAATTAAAAGAGCCGTGTGTACTTCATACGCTTTGGCCATTCGTCGAAATAAAAATAGAACATAAAATGTTCTATTTATTCTTTCTCCTCATGGAGCCGTGTGTCGGCTCTGCCCCGACGACCTGCCGCTTACAAGGCGGCTGCTCTACTAACTGAGCTAACACGGCTTACTAGTTTATTCTATCAGAAATAAAAACGGCGCGCAAGTCCTAAGTGTTTATTGAATCATGCGTGGGCGCTTGTTGGCGCGATGAGAAGACGAGGTTGTAGTGCTGAGCTTTTTGTCGCGTGAGGTAGTGTTGCTGAGGCTATTACCTTGATCTTTAATGATAGTAGGTTGCTTAATTGTTGCAGATTGATTGGCGGCAACTGCGGGTCTAGTGGTTGGTGTTTTTGTTTTTGAGGTAGCAGAATTTGTGGTTTTACTTAATGAGTTTATGGCAGCTTTCTTTAGTGCCTTGATCGGCGTGTTGGCGCGAGGATAAAAGATTTTTGGTTGCGGCCTGGACATGCGGACCGGGGCGGGCTCTTTAATCTTCTTTTCTTTCTTCTTGGCTTTTTCAAGTTCTGCTTTTTTGAGTGCGTCGGCGGCAATTTGCTGCTCAATGCGCGCGGTGGTAATTTCGATATTTTCTTGGTCGCCGGCTTCTTCATAAATTGTTAGAATTTGTCTTAAAGTGGTGGTTGATTTATCGAGGTTATAAGCAGATTCAAGATCTTCGATGGCGGATTTTTTGTGACCAAGTTTTTCTTCGGCTTTTGCAAGGGCAAGAAAGCGAGCAGGTACTGAGCTATCAAGCTTTAATGCTTGTTGAAAGGCCATGGTAGCTTTTTCAAAGGCACCAGTTTCAAGATAAATCAGACCAACGTTATGTAATGACATTGGATTATTGTCGAGTGACTGCGCAATTTCAAAACATTCGATAGCTTCATCGTAATTTTGGGCTTTAGCATAAAGAATACCGAGTCGGTTGTAGGCCGCTGCATTAGTTTCATCGAGCTTCAAGATGGTAAGCAGGGCTTTTTCGGCACGCAAAGTTTTACGACTATTCATACTATCCTTGGCGATGGTCCAAAGTTTTTTGATTTCTGCGTCGTATTTTTTTGTATTATCTTTATTTAACAATTTTCTAGAAGCAAGAACTGGCTCGAAGAAAGCGAGGAAAATTGCAAAACCTAGAATTAGTAATGCGCCTAACATATTAATCTATTTTACCATATTTCGGAGGGATTGAAAAATAGTATTTAGATGAGGTTTTTAGATGAGGTTTGCGACTAGTTGGAGTTTTTTGTTGCCGTTTTTGGAGATATTATCATAAGCGATACTGAGGCCGGTGATTTTTTTAAGGAACTGCTGGTTTTTGGTTTTGAAGTAGGATTTATAGGCAAGTTCAATGGTGGTTTCAATTACTTTGAGGATATAAGATTTATCAGAGTCAGCTTCACCGTCGGTTTTTTTAGCTTTTTTCTTTGAAAGCTCCTCTGCGAGGGTGAGAAGAGTGGATTTATCTGCGACTAAAAGTTTTTTAGCATAGTCCATTATTTCTGGGGAGACGGCTGGTGGGGTGGAAAGTGAGTTGGTCTTTTTAATATAAAAAAGCATGGAACGAGAGCGAATGGTAGGTAGAAGGCGGGAAGGGTGAGTGGTGAGCATGATGATATGGATATGATTCCCCGGTTCTTCGGCGGTTTTGAGGATGGCATTGCTGGCAGAATCGGTGAGTTGCTCTGCATATTTAATAATAAAATATAGCTCCTTAGTTTGTTTGGTGCCAGTTAGGGCGATCATCTCCCTGACATCATCGATGGAGATGAGAGAGCTCGGAGTTTCTGGAGCGATTTTAATTGCCGGGTTTAGGTTTAGCTCGGTTTCGGGATCGATTACAAAAATTGTAGTGGAGAAGGTGTCGATGATATTTTTTAGATTTGTGAGGCTTTCGAGGAACATATTTCCCTCTTAATTTTCAAAAATATTAAACTCTGGAGGGAGAGGAGCTTCGAAAGTTCGACGGTCACTGGTTGGAATAGTAATTTCAAGCGCCTTAGCGTGGAGGTAGAGACGATCGGTGGAATCTGGCTTGGCGGAACCATAGACGCGATCTCCTACAATAGGGGTGCCGAGATATTTGAGATGGACGCGGAGCTGATGTGTGCGACCGGTGGTTGGCTTCAATTCAATTAGTGAATAAGTCTTACCTTCCTTAAATTCAGTACCAGTGAAACCAGATTTTTCAAGGGCTTTATGAATTCTTTGAACATCTTGATGGGTAAACTTTTGAGTTTTTAAAACTTGGTAATAAGTTTCAGATTCTTTACCGCCAGCTTCAACGATGAAAGTGGTTGGATGTTTGAGATTGCGTGCGATAGGGAGGTTGATTACTGCATTGTCGAGTTTTGGACGACCTTCAACAATGGCGTAATAGGTTTTATGGGTTTTGCGATCTTGAAACTGTTTCCTAAGGAGAGTTTGAGTTTCTGGATTTTTAGCTAAAATTACAATGCCGCTGGTGTCGCGATCAAGACGATGTACGAGAAGTCCGTAATCCTCAAGGGTTGGCTCGAGACAATAATCACCTTTAGCCATACTGAGTAGGCCAGCTGGTTTGTTGAAGACTACGACATTTTCATCCTCATAGATTGTTTCTGGTTTAACCTTTTTCGCCTCCTCCATTTTTGTCTCTGGATTAGTTAGGGCCTCGGGGAGTTTAAGTTCGATTTTTGATTCTTCACTGAGTGGAGTATTTGGTTTTGTGGCAACTTGGCCATCAACAAGAACATAGCCAAGCTTAATAAAGTTTTGCAGTGTATTGCGATTATATTCAGGATGGAGCTTGACAAGGGTGTGGTCGAGGCGAATGCGCGGTTGCTTTTCGGATTTTTTGCTCAAAACTACATCGCCGTTGATGACGCGAGAGAGTGATGGTTTACTAAATTTTTTTCCAGTTCTTAACATTTATTATATTATAATATATTTTCTTAAAATTTCCAGTCGAGGCGAGTTTTATTCGAGGATCATCTTGATTATCTTAAACCTACTGCTTTTTGAACTTCGAATAATTTCGCTTTGGCAATTTGATTTGCATAGTTCTCGCCTTCGCTTAGAAGCTCGCGTACTGTTTCATCTGAGATGGCATTGGCTTTATCTTGAAAATTGGTGAGAAAATCTGAAACTGTGGCGGCAACGTGCTTCTTAAAATCACCATAACGAGTTTCGCCGGCCCAGGTAGCAATAACTTCTTGAAGTGGTTGATTTGAAAGAAGCGATTCGATCTGGAGTAGATTGGAAATACCTGGCTGATTGAACATATCGAACTGAATTTTTGCAAATGAGTCAGTGGTGGCGGACATAATTTTCTTGGCGGCTTGAGCTGGAGTATCGGACATCATGATCTTGCTATTTTCGGCAGCGGCGGATTTACTCATTTTCTTGGTTGGATCCTGGAGGTCACGAATTCTTAGGCCAGATGGCGCGTTTTTATCCTTGTTACTGAAGGTGTTGTTGAGAGTTTCCATGAATTTGACTTGTTCACTAGTTTTTTCTGGAACAACAAAGATTTCGCCATATTTGCGATTAAAACGCTCAGCAATATTGCGAGTCAATTCAATATGTTGGAACTGATCTTCACCGACTGGGATATAGTTTGCACTATAAAGCAAGATGTCGGCAGCCATGAGGATTGGATAATTAAAAATACCAACATTGGTAGAACTGTCGCCGTCATGACTTTTTTCTTTATATTGAGTCATGCGAAGAGCCTCCCCCATGGAAGTGTGGCAATCGAGAATCCAGCAGAGTTCAGAGTGGGCTGGGACATACGATTGACGATAAATATGAATATTGGAATTTAATTTAAGTCCGGCCGCGAGGTAGTATTTGAGCTCACGAATGGTGTTTTGCTCGAGATTACCTTCAACCTCGCTAATAATCGAGTGGAGGTCTGGAATAAAAATATTAATGTGATGAGTTTTTGAATATTTGTTGGCGAGGCGGACCATTGGGAGAAGCGCACCTAGGAAGTTGCCGAGGGTGATTTCGGTGTGAGTGCGAATGCCTGTAAGAATTGTTTTCATAGTAAAATTATACTTCAAAAATAGGGGTTATGCAAAGTGAATTAAGATCAACACGGCTGTCGAAATTTAAAAAGGCCCCAAATGGGGCCTTGAAGGCGGAGTAAAAAGTGATTATTTCTGGTATTTCTCGTTGGTTTTGAAGATAAAGAAATCTTCATCGTAGTCGAGTTCGTAATGATGTTCATACTGATCAATGTGTTCTTTGATTGCATCTGCAGGTGCTTCGTCTCCTTGGAAGGAAACCTCGAAGTTGTAGTTGCTGTTCGGCTTGCTGATGACTTTACAATAAGCGCCGAGACTTTCGAGACGGTATTTGAAGCCGCCAACGCATTCTGCAGGCACATAAACACTAGCGATAAGATTTACTGCCATGGCTTTTCCTCCTTTGAATGTACTCCCGCCTTTTTGGAGTATAGCACAAAAAAGACTTCTCGATGGAAGTCTTTTGTTTTTCTTTAGGATGGTGGAGTATAAGGGATTCAAACCCTTGACCTCGTCAATGCGAATGACGCGCTCTATCAGCTGAGCTAATACCCCAACATTTTTATGAGTAGTATACAACTTACCAAAGAGCTGTGGAAGTGTTTTATACTAGTTCTAATTCTAACGCTCAACCAATCTATCTCTTACTAAAAGTCGACAGCGAATCGATCCCTATTTCCGTAGAACGAATAATGGACGCCATTAATACTATGGCTTTTATGAAAAATCGTAACGTGTTAGAGATCTAAATCTATTTGAGATTTAGCTGTGATTTTGCTATTAATCTTCCGTTCTGGAATTGAAAAGTTGCAATTCCATTATCAAAATCTTTGCAGGTGTATATTTGCCCACTATATCCAGCAATATTTGATTCTGTTGATAATTCACAATAGTTGTCAAATAAAAAGACGTTCTTTACAGAATTAAGACTCATCCCGTTCTTTATCTTATTATTGAATTTATCCAACGAAAGCCGATTTGCTTCGTATTTTCTATTACTTTCTTCTTGTTGCTTCTTGAAGGCTATCTCTTTATCATATTCTTCTTTATAGCCATCTAGTTGCTGTATATATAGATCTTTGCAGGTAGATTCATTTACAGACTCAAGATTAGATACGCTTTTGGAGGCAGTATCTAATAATTTTTTTAATGTTTCATCATTAGTTCTAGTGACATTAATAGGCAAGTCATTCTTTATCCCGAGAACCTCAGACATACATCTGTTTGATATCTCTTCTGTGTCCTTAATAACTTGCCTATCAATGAAATCTTGTGAATATTTGCTATCTTTTACATATTGATCAGCAATAGACTTGAAATTCTTTTTTATATCGCTTTGTTTGCTGATTTTGAGTGCGGCAAGGTTAGTATAGAGTTCACCGTATTGTTTAATCTTCTGTCTTCTGTCATACGATGAACTTTGGATTGCACTAACAGTTATCATTAAGACTATGATTGCAAGAAACGACGCTACTATAAGAATAATATTCTTTGATTTTTTCATGGTTCTACTGCTTTTAATTATTATTTATATTAAACTATTGCAGTATAAATAAGTCAAACATAGGCAATATATAGAAGATATGAAATCTGCACCATTTATTCTTGATATAAATTACTAAGATGGTATTATAATCGTAATTAGTATTGTAAGTGTAAGGATCTTTTATGCAAAAAACATCTTCAAAAATTAATGCTCAAAGGATAGCGATAGCGATCTCATCGGGTGTTGGTATACTGGCTTGTTTTATGCCTTGGGGGAGTTTCCCCATTGTTGGTACAGTGAATGGAGCTTCTAGGGATGGGCTTATCTTTGCCGTATTATTGGCAATCCCATTATTACTAGTACTCTTAGGAGATAAAACTAAACAGATAGCTAAGAAAATAAAAATCATCTCTGTCCTTGTTGGTGTTTTAGTAGTATTCTGTGGTATTTTTATGGAAATTGCAGATTTTAATAATAAGATTGAAACTGCAAAACAAATCTCTAATAGTAGTATTGATAAAAATAGCTATGGCTTAGATAGCCACAGTAGGGATATTGCCAAGAATGTTTCTAGTACGGTGATTTCTTCTGCAAAAATTGAATTTGGGTTATATTTATTGATTATTTCTGGTGTTTCTGTTGCTGTATGTTCTGGAGTTGATTCACTTTTTCAAAACGGCAAAGATGAAAAAGAAAAGAAATAATTATTAAATTTTAATTAAGATCATTTTCTTTATTGGTGGCATATACTTGATATCCACGACATTTTTCTTGAATAAACTCGTAATTAGTCAATTTATGATTATCATCTATCGTGATTTTTGCGCAATAAGCGCCATCTGAGATGGTCAATACAGATTCTTGTTCACTTTTGTCGTGTTTAATGTAAAAACTACCAGTATTACTTGAAAACCAATTTACTCCATTAAATCTAGACTTTATCAAGACACTTAGATTAGATAGATCTTTACTGGGGATGTTGCGACCAGATTCAATGCTGGCGTCAATTGCGTGTTTCTCCATTTTTATCACCACCAGTTTTTGGTTTGCTTCTTCCGCTAGGCTTTGGCCGGTGATTTTCTTATTTTCTGTTTTTAGATTTTGATTGGTAAAAACTAACAAGCAAATAACTATAGTAATAAATATTGATACAATAATGATTATTTTTGATTTTTTCATATTTTCCTACAATTTAATCTTTACTTCATCATCCGAGAAGTACGATGGTTTGTAATGTAAAACTAAACCCCTATCGCCTTTAGGAACTTCAAAAACAAGTGATCCTGTTTTCTTACCGCCCTTAATTAGATCTCCTAATCCAAGATAGTCGTCATTACTTGTGAGAAAAACATCTGACTCCATTGCGCCGTTAAAATCCTGCATTTTCCAATCTCTGGGATTGTATCGAAAATTATCGTTATTCTTATTCTTAATTAGAAGATTTATCTTAACGAATTCTTTGCCTTTTTTAGGGATAGAATATCTACTACCTGTATTATAGTTACGCTCAACAGATTTTACGGATATTTCTCCACCTTTAAATGAGATTACGTCGCCAATTACAAAATCTTTCTTGGTTTCTGTTTTACTAGTATTTGAGTTATTGCTATTTTCGCCAATTACAAAATCTTTTTTGGTTTCTGTTTGATTAGTATGCGATTTATTATTATCTTCGCTAACTTCGGAGCCTTTTTTAGTTTCTGTTTGACTAGTATTTGATTTATTATTGTTTTCGCACACTTTTGTTCCGTCACTCTTCCCTAACTCATAAAATCCAACAACAATAATAACTACAATTACCCAGAACCACCACTTTTTGTAAACTGGTTTTTTATCGGTTGTCGTAGATTTTTCATCCGCCATTGCGAAATCTCCTAAAGATTAGATTCTATTATCTCAAATATACAATAATCTCCCTAGTTTGCAAGCATAAGAGGTGAGGGGGGGATGGTGCAATATATGTTGTATAAAATACAATAAGAGATAGATAAATCTGTTTCCAATGCTTATTCCTGAAGAATATATTATCGTCTTTTCTACAACTTCGTTAAGTTTTTTTGTGTAAGTGAACTCGATATTGTGATCGCCGAATTACTTAATCTGTTCGATACATTTAGCTAGTTTTTGTTCTCCACTTTCTACAAAAGCTAATGTGTAGTACATAACTTTAACTCTGTATGACTCGACCGTTTCTGCTAAGAAGAAGTAGAAATTGGTTATATTAGGATTAAGTCCTAGCTGTGTGTAGTTGGCGCACTGCAGATCGTAGTGCTTATTTGCTATTTTCCATATGTCTCTGAGTTCATTAATCTTCTAATCTTCGAACTTGGCTGTGGTTTTTAGGTCTGCAATAATAATGCTTCCATCTTCATTCCTGCGAATTGCATCAGCTTTACCCTTGATATCTACGCCGTTGATCATGGCATATAGTTCAACTTTTGTACTCAATACTCTCTCCACAAAGCAGGACCGAATAAAGTGGATATTTATTGACTGCTTCACAAATTTTATTGATCTGTTCAAGTTCTTCTTCGCTAATGATCGACAAAGTCTGGGCGTCTCGCCATTCTTTGGCTGCCTTGGTTCTAAAATCCGCATAGGCTTTTACTACAAAGCTATTTGATCCATCTTGATTTAATAGTTCTTTATGGGCGAGTGTGTCAATATCGATCGCCTTGCCAAAGCTTTGTTTAGACAGTTTATATTTAACTGCCACTGTATAATCTATGTCGTGCTCCAGAATCATCTTCATGTCTGAATAAGATCATCCCGGTCGTTCTCGATAAGTCATCTTTTCCATTATTTTGTTCCCATTAAAACCTTAACTCTTACTATTTTATATCCCCCAAATTGTTTAATTTTGATTCTCATTTTTTTCTCCTTGTAAACCTCAGGTAGGTTTGAGGTTAGCTATAAAAGTTATGATCTTTGGTGTATTTGTTGCATGAAATCTGCTCAAAATAAACTTAACTAAGAAGTACTACTAACTTCTGCCAGCTAGTCTAAGGCTCGCTAGCCTCAAATTTACTCGGAGTTTAAATATTTTTTAAATTATTAATCCAAATTTTAAATTGCTAAAACTAATTGAGCCATAGTGTTTTCTGATCTATGGAAAATTGAAATCTAAATCTGCAATTCCCCAATAAAGAAGAAAAACACCCCGTGAGGAGTGGTTATTAAATAAAAAAGAGACTCCTTACGGACTCTCATAAAAGATGGTGGAGTATAAGGGATTCAAACCCTTGACCTCAGCAATGCGAATGCTGCGCTCTATCAGCTGAGCTAATACCCCAACATCTTAAGTATACTATATATTTTAATTTTATATATTTTAATTTTCGCGGATGGCTTTAATGATTTTTCCGAGAGTTGGCCTGGTGCCATACATTAATACGCCGACACGGTAGATTTTGGCGGCAATGTAGCCGATGAAGATCGTGGCGAGAATGAGGAAGGCGACCGAAAGTAGGATTTCAAGGCCTGGAACTTCACTCATCGCAATGCGGGTGAACATGGCCATTGGAGAGGTGAGCGGGAAGAGTGAGAGTCCTTTCATGAGCTCGGAATTAACGTCGCCACTTGTCATAGCATTGGTTGAGACTACGAACCCAGCAACAAAGATGATTTGGATTAGCATGACGACTGATGAAAGGTCTTCAATTTTAGAGACGGTGGAAGCCATGGCACCAAAGAGGAAGGAATAGATGAGAAATCCTAGGAGGAAGAAGATAAGTAGGTAGCCGACGAGTGAGGCTGGAAAATTGAAGAGGGTGTTGATGACGGCGTTGGTCTCGAAATAGGATTTATTGATATTGTAGGAAATGAAGGCGGATCCGAAAATGGCGGTAATTTGGAAGATGCCAGCGACACTGGAGGCTAAAATCTTACCAAACATTAGAGCGACTGGACTAGCACTGGTGATTAGTACCTCCATGGCACGAGAAGTTTTTTCGGTTACTACACTCATGGCAACTTTTTGGCCAAACATCATAATCACCATGTAGAGAACAAAGACCATGACATAGGCGTACCAGAAATTTTTTGTGCCATCTTCACTGATGCTTTCGATTGTATGAGTGATGTTTGGGTTTTGAACTTCGGCGATCTGGGTGTCGTTTAAGCCATGTTTTTTAAGATAAGCGTGTGAATAGAGTGTTTTGAGGAGATTATCCATTGTGTTCAGGTTTGGATCTTGTAAAGCCGAGACATTGGCTAGGTAGGTGTAAGATTTTAGGTCGGATGATAGGACGAAGGCGAACTCAACAGACTGCTCCTTGATCTGTTTTTTGATTTCATCAACGGAATCGTTTGTAATTTTGACATTTTGCTGTGGAAAACTTGCGGCGATGGCCGGGAGGAGCTTTTCTAGGTCAGCATTATCGGATTTGACTAGAACCTCAGACTTTTTCTCTTCGCTTGATTCGGCATTTTTTGATTTATTGATGATCTCGCCGATGCGTGGAGCAAATAGAAAACCGGAGACCGCAAGAATCAGGATAAGAGTCGTGATGACAAACACCTTATTTTTGAAATATTGTGCGAGTTCATGTTTAAAAATTGTAAAAAACTGCTTCATGTTAGGCCCTTTCTTCCTCTTTTAGTTTTTCAATTTCTGCAATTTCCTTTTCGTCACCGGCATATTCAACAAAGATGTCGTTTAAAGTTGGTTCTAACACGCCGATGCTATCTATATCATATTCTTTGACTAGTTTTTGCATGACTTTTTGTTTTTGATCAGCGGATTCCATCTTGAAGACTAGATTCGTGCTATCTTGTAATTCAGTTTGATCTTTATAGTCAGTTTTAATCTTTTTGGCGTCTTTGGATTCGATTTTAAGATTGTCACGCTGATAACTTTGTTTGATTTGTTTAATATTGCCCGTAATCATGATTTCACCATTTTTCATAATTAGGATATCATCACAGAACTCTTCGATGTAATTCATTTGATGGCTGGAGAAAATCACAATTTTATCTTGTTTGATTTGTTCTTTTACAACACTTTCGAGTAATTTGGCATTGACTGGATCGAGGCCGGTGAACGGTTCGTCAAAAACCACAATATCTGGATTGTGGGCAATGCTTGAGATGAGCTGAATTTTTTGCTGATTCCCTTTTGAAAGAGTGTCGAGTTGTTTGGTCTTATATTCTGTCATATTGAGGAAGTCGAGCCAGTAATTAACGGATTCTTCCGCAGCTTTTTTCTCCATTCCTTTTAGGGTAGCGAGATAAACTAGTTGATTAAAAATCTTTTCCTTTGGGTAGAGACCACGCTCTTCAGGGAGATAACCGAAACTCACGGTTTTATAATCCAAAGGCTCACCATCTAATAATACTTCGCCACCATTGGCCTTAAAAACATTCATGAGGATGCGAATTGTAGTGGTTTTTCCGGCACCGTTGCGACCAAGCAGACCGAAGGCGCGACCACTTTTGGCGGTGAAACTAATGTCATTTAGGGCAACTTTCTTGCCGAAAAGTTTTTTGATATTTTTAAACTCTAATTTCATGTAACTCCTTAATTTAGACCGGGAACTTTAAATTGTTTTGATAGTGCGATGACTTCTTGATGAATTTTATCTAGTTCAGATTTAAATTCTGATTCTTCTAGGGCCTCTTCGGATTTGGCCTTTTGACAGATTTCCATCACTTGCTTCATCCAATCGGCAATCTGTTTCATTTCAGCTTCTTTCATGCCACGAGTGGTAACGGCTGGAGTACCAAGACGTACGCCGGAAGGACGGAAGGCGCCACCCTTGTCGCCAGGGACAGCATTGGCATTTAAGGTGAGTCCGACCATGTCAAGGGCGCGTTCGAAGAATTTGCCATCGATGCCGAAACTATCTTTGACATTGGCAAGGATGAGATGGTTTTCTGTGCCTCCACCTTGAAGAATGAAGCCGTTATCTTTCATTGCTTTGGCGAGAGCTTTGGCATTGCTGACAATTTGATTGGCGTAGTCTTTAAATTCTGGTTGGAGAGCCTCCAGGAAGGCTACAGCTTTGGCGGCAATTACATGTTCGAGCGGACCACCTTGGGTGCCTGGAAAGACGGCGCGATCGATCAGGATCGGAATATTTTCTAGGGTGTGTTCAGGTTTTTTGAGTGGAGAAGCAACATTGCCATTTGAGAGAATGAGTCCTCCACGAGGGCCGCGAAGAGTTTTGTGGGTGGTGGTAGTCATGACGTGGAAGCCAAAATCAAGCGGATTTGGGTGCGCGCCACCAGCGATAAGGCCTGCAACGTGAGCCATGTCGGCCATCAGAAGCGCACCGATTTTTTGACCGATTTTGGCGATTCGTGCGAAATCTGGAATTTTCATGAAGGCTGAATAGCCAACGAGGATAATCTTTGGTTGTTCAGTCTCAGCTAGGCGTTCAATTTCGTCGTAATCAAGATCGCCAGATTCGGTAGTGCCGTAAGAAATGAAATTATAAATTTTGGCGGAACGCGTGACTGGAGAACCGTGAGTGAGATGACCACCATGTCCGAGGTTCATGGCGAGAATTTTATCACCAGGCTGGCACCAGGCAAAATAAACTGCCTCATTAGCATTAGCACCAGAGTGTGGTTGGACGTTAGCGTGGTCAGCATGGAAGAGTTTCATGGCGCGAGAGATCGCAAGGCGCTCAATACGATCAACATTGGTCTGCCCACCATAGTAACGGTAATTCGGGAGGACAGTTTCTTCGATTTTGTCTTCTCCCCAGTCAAAATCTGAAAGTGGATTGCGATTTTTGACTTCGGACTCTTTCCAGTCTAAACCATCAAAAGATGGGTAGCCTTCAGAGTATTTATTGGTAAGGACAGACCCAACGGCTCGTAAAACATTTTCGGAAACGTAATTTTCACTTGGGATGAGTTCGAGTCCTTCAATTTGACGTTTCTTTTCTTGCTCAATAAGATTAAAAACAGGGTCTTGTACTGATTTTTTGGTATTTTCTAACATAACTTTACCTTTTCTGATTATTTAATTTTTTGATATAAGTTATGAGTATAATTTAGTACATATTGACCTTCCTTTGTATCTACTATATCACTGTTTTTGCCGAGTTCAGTTACTTGATATTTATTTTTGTCGAATTCTGGGAAGTAAACATCAGCTTCTTTGTCTTCCCCATCTACTTCCGTTAGATAAAGTTTATTGCAGTATGGTAAAAATTGCTGATAAATTGAGCCGCCGCCGATAACAAAATATTCCTGCTCATCGTTTTTATGCTCATTAATAAATTCTTGGAGGTTATGCAGAACGGTGACTTCTTTTGGGAAGGTTGGCTCTTCGTCTGGTGACAAAACGTAATGCTTGCGACCTGGTAGCATTTTAGGGAGGCTTAAGAAAGTGGTGCGCCCCATGACGACAGGAAAACCTAATGTGGTTTGTTTAAAAAATTTGAGGTCGCCAGGGATTTGAAAAACTAGGCCTCCTTTTTTACCTAATTCGCGGTTTTTGCCGATGGCGGCGATGATACTAAAACTCATGTGACTCCTGTTTGGACTTAATATTATTTTGGTTAATCGGCGTATTCTTCTGGTGGTTAGCACATTCTGCTGTTAAGGCCTTGACGCAACTATTCTGTAACTGGCATCATGATGCGGCCCTGATGTTTATAATCAATCAACTGAATATCTTTTAGTTCTTTTGAATTATCGAATTTGAAAAAATCGGTGATCTCAGGATTAATATAGAGTTTCGGGGCTTTAAAGAGTGCGCCGTCTTTTTTAAGTTTTTCGTCACGACGGCGGAGCTGCTCTTCTATGCCGGGGATTTGATTTTCATAGATATGAGCATCATTGATGACATAGGTCATGAGGCCTGGCTCCAGGTTGCAGACTTTGGCGATTAGAGACAAGAGCACGGCGTACTGTGTAACATTAAACGGCATACCGAGTGGCACGTCGTTTGAACGGACCGTAACAATGACGTTTAGTTTTTTATTTTCAGAGACGCTCCACTGAGTATTCCAAACACAGGAAGGTAGAGCGGCGGTCTTTAACCATTCATTCTGCCAGAGTGACATAATCATACGGCGGTTAGTTGGATCGGTTTTGATGGTTTCGATGAGACCTTGAGTGAGTTGATAATGATTAACGATCCAGCCGTAAGCGGTACCGATTGTGTGGGCAAATTCCTTGCCAAAATGTTTGCCTTGATAATTCCCCTCTGCATCAATCTCCCATTGGTCCCAGATTTTAATACCACGTTCTTGGAGCCAGCGCACGTCATTACTTTGTGCTTGATAAAACCAAAGCATTTCGAGGACGGCGGACTTAAAGGCGACAAATTTAGTGGTAAGGATGGGAAATTCTTCCGATAATTCGAATTGGAGAATTTGATGAGGAAGCCTGATAGTGGTAGTCGGTTTTATTGTCTGGGCTAGATGATTGGGGAAGTTTAATTTTGAAGACTCTCCGGTCGATTTTTCCAGAACCTTTGGATTCGTGGTGACCCGTTCTCCGGTAGTGAGAATTTTTTGGCATAGTGTTAGGTATTGTTCGTCAAACTTACTCATAGACCTCCATTTTGGTTAAGTATAGCATACTTCTTACGATATTGAAAAAGCCCCAGCATAAAACTGGAGCTTAGAGGTATGATGAGTTCATTTCTTCTGGAACGTATGCAGGTCGTACTCTTTATCCGAAATGCCAAGTTTTGTGACAATTTCCTCCCAGTTGTCGTACCATTTTCTGCGGACATCGATGATGGCGGCGCGGATAATGTCAAGGAAAATCGGAAAATAGCTGTACTGATGATAATCCTTAATGAAACCTGCAAAGAAAATGTCGACCAGTTTATCGCTGTTCATGACCTTTGCGTATTCAGATTCGCGCTTTGATCCGGTGCCTTCCGGGACATTTGCGTAATGCCCGCAGTGATGATGTCGTTCATAGACAAGTCCGCGCAGGATTGCGTCCGTTTTATCGGCAAGTTTGCAAAGTTCATGCAACTTCAATTCTTCACCAGTTAATTCCTGCGGTGACCCGTTAAAGATATCGAAGTCATTTAAGATGGCTTCTTTTACACCATCAGGGAGATGTGAGATATTTTCGTTCAGACAAGTATATTCGACCAGATTGATGGCTGCTTTGTCCCTTGTGCCATTATCGGGTGTGTCGCCGGCAGCTGTTTCTCCAAGGTCGTGAAAACGCATTAATCTCTTGCATCTCGCATAAATCTCCGGCGATCCTTCATCTGGATAAAACATTTCCATCAGCTCGATTAGGGTCATAGTGCCAAGTGTGTGTTCAGCCACTGACTCCGCCCTTGAATAGTCCTCAGCGTGATTGTTGTCACTATGGCAGCCGTAGTTGGTGAAGCCGACACGCAGTATATAATCCTGTTTTCTGGTGTTGGCATAGGTCTGCCAAATGTGGCAAGAAGCATCCTTGTAATTCTCAGAATACATCATAGTCGCAGCCCCCTTTTCTTCTAGTTTGCTCTCTAAATTAGTTACGGAAAATACATTCACCTCAATCAGGTCTGCTGCCGGACAATCCAGCCTGACCGTCCTGGTGTACTCCGACTTTACTTGGTAAGTGCGGCCTGAGTAGTTGAAGCATCTTTGACTCATGTTTAACCTCCTAATGTACTATTAATAAAGACCGGGCAATCCAGTCTTAATATTATCGGTATTATAGAACTATATACTAATTTAGGCAACCATTTGCGGTTTTGTGCTTGTGCTTGCAAAATAGACTGTTTAATTTTAGAATATGTTTTAACTTATGGATCTTTACAAATATGGAGGTGGTTATGTTGGAAAAAGAAATGTCTTTGGAAGATCGTGAAGAAGTAAAAATGACAAGTACTTTTCTGCGTGGCTTTGCTAGCGCGGGAGGATATGTGCAGATTCTATCAGCACTTGGCTATGCGACACGGAAACACGCGGGACAGTTTCGTAAGAACGGGAAGCCGTTTATCTTGCATCCGTTAAAGGCGACGACTTATGCAATTTCTTGTGGAATGAAGGATGATGTTTTACTGGCGGCAATTTTGCTGCATGATGTGCCGGAAGATACATTTACACCGGTGACTGAATTGCCTTGCAATGACGAAGTGAAGCATGCGGTGGAGCTGATGACTTTTCGTCGTTGTGATGGAGAGACGAAATTACAGGCCAAACGTCGATATTATGCGGGGCTTTTGAATAGCAAATATGCATTGCTCTGCAAGGCGTATGATCGCGTAAATAATATCTGGACATTGTGTGATCTTTCGCGCGAGGCGATCATCAAGAATGTGTATGAGACGGAATTTTTCTTGATGCCGTTACTACACAAGGCGAAGTCAATCTGGCCTGAGTTTGCGGATCAAATCAGTGGACTGCGTGAGATTTTTCGTGGAACTATCTATATGTATTCAAAAACATGCGGTTTTGAGGTACCTTGCGAGGAACCGTCGGACGATGAGTGGTCTGAGATTCTCGGAAGTTAGGGGACAAAATGTCCCCTTTTTATTCTATTGTGATATAATATGTTTGTCGGGGCATTAGCTCAGTTGGCTAGAGCGCTTCAATGGCATTGA
>ERZ772999.302-NODE-302-length-31967-cov-20.595857_pt1 | contig 31967 bp, 19 predicted proteins | sample MGYA00511467_ERZ772999 | MGnify/ENA primary metagenome ERZ772999 (study PRJEB29015, sample SAMEA2738064) | human oral metagenome | biome: human oral; feature: human-associated habitat; material: saliva | place: China | collected 2218 ... | reverse complement strand
AGAAGTTTGAGGAACTTATCAATGAGAAGACACGTGCTATCATGATATGTAATCCAAACAACCCTACTGGTTATCTGTATACAAGAAGGGAGATGAATCAGATTCGTGACCTTGTTAAGAAGTACGATCTTTATCTCTTCTCGGATGAGGTTTATCGTGAGTATATCTATACAGGGTCGCCTTATATCTCTGCAATGCACTTACAGGGAATTGAGAATAATACGGTTCTTATTGATTCTGTGTCAAAGCGTTACAGTGAGTGCGGTATTCGTATTGGTGCGTTGATAACAAAGAATGAAGAGATACGTAAGGCTGTAATGAAGTTCTGTCAGGCACGTCTCTCTCCCCCACTGATTGGTCAGATTGTTGCTGAAGCAAGTCTTGATGCACCTGCTTCATACTATCGTGATGTCTATGATGAATATGTGGAGCGTCGTAAATGTCTTATTGACGGACTGAATCGCATTCCAGGCGTTTACTCTCCTATCCCTATGGGAGCCTTTTATACTGTAGCTAAACTCCCTGTTGACGACTCAGATAAGTTCTGTCGTTGGTGTTTGGAGGAATTCAACTATGAAAGTGAGACTGTAATGATGGCTCCAGCCAGTGGCTTCTATACAACACCAGGTGCTGGACATAACCAAGTTCGTATTGCTTACGTACTTAAACGTGAAGACTTACAGCGTGCTTTGATTGTTCTTCAAAAAGCTTTGGAGGCATATCCAGGACGTGTAGATGAAGAGTAAAGTCTGTTTATAATTCACTATTCATAGTTCATAATTCATAATTATGATTACTGATATTTGTTTTCGTTAATCCCTTTCTCAATTTTATTTAGGAGAGTATTATAGGTTGACGATAGGCAAATAACTGTAAGCAAGGAATAAAAATAAGCTTGTATAATTAATATATTGAAATAGAATATACTCATACAGAATGAAGGTAATCATAATTATGAATTATGAATTTTGAATTCTGAATTAAAGAAGTAATCATAATTATGAATTATGGATTATGAATTCTGCACTAAAGTAGTCATCATAATTTTGAATTATGAACTATGAATTATAAATTAAAATAATGAACTATCCGCTTTTTATTGCTCGTAAAATATATAACGGAGGAGACAAGACACGAAAGGTGTCGAAGCCTGCTATTACTATTGCTACTATTGGTGTAGCAATCGGTTTGGCTGTAATGATTGTGTCTGTATGTGTTGTATTGGGTTTTAAGCATACTATCCGTGATAAGATGGTAGGCTTTGGGAGTCATATAACTGTAGCCAACTTCCTTACATTGCAGGGCTCTGAGCAATATCCAATAGCAGTAAACGATTCACTAATAAAGGAACTCAAGGCGGTACCTGGCATTAAACATGTGCAGCGTTATGCGTATACACAGGGTATTTTAAAGACCGACGATGATTTCTTAGGTGTTATGTTGAAAGGTGTTGGACCCGACTTTGATTCTACCTTTATACATAACAATATGGTAGAGGGAAGTCTCCCCCATTTCTCTGCTACAGAGAATCAGCAGAAGTTAGTTATCTCTAAAACGATTGCTGACAAACTTAATCTGAAGGTGGGACAACGTCTTTTTGCTTACTTTATCAACGATCAAGGTGTTCGTACACGTAAGTTTACTATCGCTGGTATCTATGAAACAAATATGAAGCAGTTTGATTCGCAGATTTGTTTTACTGATTTATATACAGCTAATAAGCTAAACGGATGGGAAGCTGACCAATGTAGCGGAGTGGAATTACTTGTTAACGACTTCTCACAACTAAATAATATAACTCTTCGCGTACTTAATAAAGTGAAGAATACGACTGACCATTACGGAGAAACTTACTCTGCAGAGAATATTATAGATCAAAATCCGCAGATATTCTCTTGGCTTGATTTAATGGACTTAAACGTATGGATTATTCTTGCACTTATGGTAGCGGTTGCGGGTGTTACGATGATATCAGGTCTATTGATTATCATTCTCGAACGTACCCAGATGATTGGTATCTTAAAGGCACTTGGTTCACGTAATCGTCAGATACGTCATATCTTCCTTTGGTTTGCTACCTTTATTATTGGTAGAGGTCTGCTTATTGGTAACCTCATAGGATTTGGTATTATCTTCTTGCAGAAGTGGACTGGACTTATAAAGCTCGATCCACAAACTTATTATGTAAGTACGGTACCAGTAGAAGTCAACCTTCCACTTATCATTGCTCTTAACCTCGCGACATTGTTGGTATGTGTTGCAGTTCTGATTGCACCAAGCTATCTTATAAGTCGCATTCATCCAGCTAAGTCAATGCACTACGAGTAATAACATTTATCCCCTTCAGAATGAAAGCTATGAAAAGGAATCGAGTGGTTATCTATATTTCTGTTGTTACGGAGATTATTTTGGTTGTACTCTGTGTTATTAAATATATCCCTGTATATAACATCTATATAGGAAAGCTGCGGGCTAAGGATCTAATAGAAAGATTAGAAACTTATAAAAAACAGCACGGAGAATATCCAGAAACTTTGAAGCCTATAGGCTTTCCAAAGGCTGAAATAGGTGAGTATGTGGAGTATAAAGGTACTTGTTATTATTATATAAGACAAAGTGAATGTGACTTTGATTTGGAAATTACTGATGGTTTAGACTCCCCTATTTACTATTCACTCGCCGAAAAATGGTTTAGTGTCAACAGGGGTGAAATTATCAAACAGCTTACAGAACCACTTTATAAAAAATATCTATTAGCAGAGTCTTCAAATAAACTCACAACCTCAGTACGTAGCAACGTTACAAAAAGTGAGAAGGAAAACATTCCTTTCTTTAACTACACAACAGCAGACAGCATAATTTTTATTAAGAAGTTTTATGACAAGAAACATATTGCTTCAAAGGGCTTTGCTTTAGTTGACGTTAAAACTAAAAGAATAAAGCCTATTGGAGATTGGACTATATTTACTTACAACGGAAAGAGTTATCAAGTTTCTTATGACAAAGATTCATCTAAAGGACAAATTTTATCACGTCTTTACTTGCGAACTACATGCATTGGTTATTAAATTAGGTCTACTTACTATCTTATCTTTGATGGTGTTTTCTTGTACGCTTAGAAAGCCTATTGAAGTGAAGAAGCATAGAACTGATATTAGCTTTATTAATAACCGAGATATTCATTTTGATATCTTGTATGTGGCTTGCGATTCCTGTTTTCCTATTCACGATATTGGTTATCGTGTATGTGTCAAGTTATCCGCCGACGAGGATAGCCTTATAAGAACTATTAAGAAAGAACAATGGATGCAACTTTTGCAGAATTCGGCAACTGATTATGCAGCCAATGCCTTGTTATATTCCCTTTACAATCGTAATGCAATAGTTTTATTATACCATAGAGACATCGAAGATTGGAGGATGTCTATGAAGGAAGATGATATAAATTACTGGAAAGGTAATCTACGGTTTTGTAAAGAAAATTATAAGATTGAAAAATAGTTGAGGCTTATTTCGATTTGAATTAAGGCTTAATTGAGGTTTAAAAGGGCGTTAATTGAAGCCTTACTAACGCCCTTTAAGACTCCTATTAAGCACCTTTTCTTATACAAGTTTGTAATCGTTTGATATGCTTTTAGTTATAAAGGCGATTTAAAACGTTGTTTTCTTATCGTCGTAAGGTGTTGTATTATAATTTCATGTAAACTATTTTCCAAATCTTCTCGTGATGATTTTAGAATGAAAATATCACTCATAGGTATTAAGTTGTTACTAAGCACATGTCGTGTTGTTGGTAAACACCTGTGGTGCGAATGGTAAACACGAATGGTGCGAGTGCTAAATACCTTATATAAAGTTAGTGCAGTGGAATCATTTTAGGTATTAATTCCTATGATAGACACCTAAAGTTTATTGGGAGAAAACAGTTCTCCTTCTAAACCAACAATAGCGTCAATGCTTATCTTCTTTCTATCTTTCATTATAATGACACGTTCATTGGTTCGAATAGCCTTAACAATACCTGTAATCGTAAGATAATGTCCACCTGCCTTACGTCCATCGGGCTGGAAAAAGGTAATAGAGATAGTTGGCTCTTCTTCTAAATGAGAGGAAAGAATTGAGAGCTTTCGGTCCATTAATTGACGGTCGTCTTCCATCATCTCAATCTTAGGACTTGTCTGTCGGGCAGTCTCTGCAATCGCTGCACCATAACCAGTGAGGGCAGCAAAAGGAGCAAATTGTGCAGCGCGGTTATACAGACTCATCTGCGGATGCTGCTTTGAAACGTGACGAGGAAGGTGAATAATATCGTCATAATTATCTGTCATGCTTTATGTCCTCCTATCTGTTTATTACGTTCCTTTGCCGTTGAACCTTCATCAAAGTTTAAGCCACGAAGTAAAGAGTTCTTACCAAACTTGTTCTTGATATTAATAATGGTTTCTTGTATTTTTCGTTCACGTGCTAATGCCGCTTCTTCAATTTGCTTCTCTTTCTTTACAGCCTCATAATCTGTGAACATATCAAGTTCAACTGGTTTGGAGGCTCGCTGTTTCATCTGCTCTTCACTGATAACGTGATTGGTTGATATATTTAATCTTCTAACCAATAAGCGTTTATCAACAATCTCATCATAAAGTGCAAGGATAGCCTTTCCTATCAGTCGAGAGGAAGATGTAAAGCGGTGGAGATTGGCTGTTCCGTGAGCACTCTTAGGTACTTTTCGTCCGTACCAGTCTACAGAAACAGGACCAGTATAATCCTTTCCTGCAGGGGAAGTAAGGCTTTCACGGTCGTAACCAACATATAGAACAAGTTGGTCAGACACACAACGTTTCTCAACTAAGTCTAATGCAATGGCATCAGCCATCTCTTGTACGACAACTCTTGCCTTACGAAAACTATAAGCCTCTTGGAGAACTTGACCACTACTCATCGAACTATGCTCCGGTCGATAAGCCTTAACCATCTCCATCGTACAAGACTCCCAACCCCAAGCATGGTCGATAAGTAGTTCGGCATTCACGCCAAAGAGCTTATAAAGTAGTTCCTCTTGATGGATAGAACAACGTGCAATCTTACCCATTGTGTCAATACCATAGGAATAAAGACGCTGTGCAATACCTCTTCCTACACGCCAAAAGTCGGTGAGTGGACGATGGCCCCATAGTTTATCACGATAACTTTTCTCATCCAATTCGGCAATACGTACACCATCTTTGTCGGCAGGTATGTGCTTTGCAACAATGTCCATCGCTACTTTACAAAGGTACATATTCGTTCCTATGCCTGCTGTTGCTGTTATACCAGTCTCACGTAGCACGTCGCTTATCATCTTCCTTGCCAATTCGTGACCTGTCATTCGATAGCTGGAGAGGTAAGCTGTAGCATCGATAAAGACCTCATCTATGGAGTAAACATGTATGTCTTCTGGGGCAATATAGCGCAGGTAAATATTGTATATCTTTGTACTATGCTTGATATAATGCGCCATACGGGGGATTGCCGTAAGATAATCAACAGCCCAATCAGGATGTTGTTCGAGTTCTTTCGCGTTGTATGATTTTCCTGTAAGTGCTTTTCCTGCTAAGAGACAACGTTCCTCATTAACCTCTCTCAAGCGTTGTATCACTTCAAAAAGACGTGCACGGCCAGGAATTCCGTGTGCCTTCAGAGATGGTGAGACGGCAAGACAAATAGTCTTTTCTGTTCTTCCTTTATCCGCTACAACCAAGTTGGTTGTCATTGGGTCAAGTCCACGCTCTACACATTCCACACTGGCATAGAACGATTTAAGGTCTATGGCAATGTAAGTTTTGGTAGATGGTTTTCTTGATGAAGACATTTTGAAGAAGGAATAAGTGTTTGAAAGTTTTATAGAATAGTATTGCAGGAATCAAAAGACAATGAAAGAGAATTAGTGAAGTTAAGCATCAATTCTCCGTTACAGATAAATTAGAAGCGTATCTTACTTCACTAACTCTCTCTAAAATCCTTTTTTCAGCTTTTAATAGTCCTTTTCAGTGTATTGCTCATCCAGCAACACCTTTGAAGGAGATTTGCCTGAACGATAAGTATATCGGAAGTTGAAGCCAGCGTCTTTATAACCTTTTGTGCCTGTATCAGCCTTCAAAGCATCACGTAAAGCTTTTCTTAACTCAGACTTCTTTGCGTTAACAGCCTGTTCGTTATCTGCATTTCCTACAAGTGAGTAATAGTAATGGATGGTTCGAGACGAAGGTTCAAAGACCATACTGTCCATTCGTGTGTCATTTACTACGGGTGTAGGACACTTCTTTTCTGTATATTCTTTACATTCTTGTGCTGCTCTGTCCTCCAGACTTTTATGACAAGCAGAAAGAGAAAGCAGCAGTACGCCTGCATAAAGTAAGTGTTTCATTCTCATTCAAGTTAATATTAATTTCGTAAGGGCTTTATGTAAAGATAACACTTTTTATCTTCACCCTAATCATATATCCGTTGCAAAGATAAGAAAAAATAGGCAATTTCTTATTTTAAGGTTCTTAATTCTCAATAATTATGACTATATTTGCACTTTGAAAATATAGACAAACTGATGAATCATATAAGAAATTTCTGCATTATTGCCCATATTGACCATGGTAAATCAACCTTGGCGGATCGTCTCCTGGAATATACTCAGACGATAAAGATTACTGGTGGACAGATGCTTGACGATATGGACTTGGAGCGTGAACGTGGTATTACTATCAAGAGTCATGCTATCCAAATGGAGTACACATTGGATAAAGAGAAATATATTCTTAATCTTATCGATACTCCGGGCCATGTAGACTTCTCGTATGAGGTGTCACGAAGCATTGCAGCGTGTGAAGGTGCATTGCTTATCGTTGATGCTACACAGGGAGTACAGGCTCAGACGATTTCTAACCTCTATATGGCTATTGATCATAACTTGGAAATTATCCCTGTTATCAACAAGATTGATATGCCAAATGCTATGCCAGAAGAGGTTGAAGACGAGATTGTTGACCTCATTGGTTGTGACCCAAAGGACATCATTCGTGCCAGTGGAAAGACGGGTGAGGGTGTGCCAGACATACTTGAAGCAATCATTAAGCGTATCCCTTCACCAACAGGTGATACCAAGGCTCCGTTGCAGGCGCTTATCTTTGACTCTATCTTCAACTCTTTCCGTGGTATTATCACACTGTGTAAGGTTGAGAATGGTGTCATCAAGAAGGGTGATAAAGTTAAGTTTGTACAGACAGGAATGGAATACGCTGCTGATGAAGTGGGCGTATTGAAGATGGATATGATGCCTACCCAACAGCTCTCAACAGGAGAGGTGGGATACATCATCTCTGGTATTAAGACTGCCACAGAGGTGAAGGTGGGTGATACTGTTACCCATATAGTCAATCCTTGTGAGAAAGCTATTGAAGGATTCCAAGAAGTAAAGCCTATGGTCTTTGCTGGTGTCTATCCTGTTGACCCAAATGATTACGAAGGATTGCGTTCTTCATTGGAGAAACTGCAGTTGAATGATGCCTCACTAACCTTCCAGCCAGAGAGTTCTCAGGCTTTGGGCTTTGGTTTCCGTTGTGGCTTCTTAGGTTTGCTTCACATGGAGATTATACAGGAACGTTTGGATCGTGAGTTCAACATGGATGTCATTACCACTGTGCCTAACGTAAGTTACATGGTGTATGACAAGCAAGGAAATGAAAAGGAGGTTCATAATCCATCTGGTCTACCAGACCAGACAATGATTGATCATATTGAAGAGCCTTATATTAAAGCCTCTATTATTACCTCCAGCGAGTTTATTGGTCCTATCATGACGCTTTGTCTTGATAAGCGAGGTGAACTCATTAGCCAGAACTATGTGAGTGGAAATCGTTTAGAACTCCTCTTCATGATTCCATTGGGTGAGATTGTGATAGACTTCTATGACAAACTGAAGAGTATTTCAAAGGGCTACGCTTCATTTGATTATCATATCGATTCTTATCGTCCTTCTAAGTTAGCTAAGCTTGATATTCTTTTGAATGGAGAGCCTGTTGATGCCCTATCAGCACTGACACATGAGAGTAATGCTATTGTTTTTGGTCGAAGAATATGTGAGAAGCTAAAAGACTTAATCCCACGTCAGCAGTTTGATATCGCTATTCAGGCTGCTATCGGAGCAAAGATTGTTGCCCGAGAGACCGTTAAGCAGGTACGTAAGGACGTGACAGCCAAGTGTTATGGTGGTGATATCAGCCGTAAGCGTAAACTTCTTGAGAAACAGAAGAAGGGTAAGAAGCGTATGAAACAGATTGGAAACGTACAGGTTCCACAGAAAGCATTCCTTGCAGTATTGAAGTTAGATTAATATCAAAGAGTTAAGAAAGGAAAGGAAAATGAAAGATTTGGTGAACGATTCAAGAGATATAGCGCGTGAATTGGCACGTAAATATAGTACGATGACTCATGATGAGTTGGATGTACTTGAAAGTATCCTCGTACCAATGAACTTCGCAAAAGGACAGATGATTCTCAGTGAAGGTGAAATCTGCAAGCACGTTTATTATATAGAAAGAGGCCTAATTCGTCAATTCTATTTTAAGAACGGTAAGCAGATTACTGAACACTTAGGAGAGGATAGAAGTATCTTTATGTGTATTGAAAGTCTTTTCCGTGAGGAGCCAACCAAACTACAGGTTGAGGCTATAGAGCCAACATGGGTTTATGCGCTGCCAAAACAGAAGTTAGAGCAGGTAGCTCTTCATAATGTTAATATTCAGATTCTCTATCGTAAGATATTAGAAGAGAGTCTTATCACCTCACAGGTACATGCTGACCTTGTACGTTTTGAGACTGCACAAGCTCGTTATAAGAGAATGTGTAAGCTAAGTCCACAGGTTATCTTGCGTGCACCGCTGGTTTATATTGCCAGCTATCTGCAGATGACACCAGAAACATTAAGCCGTGTTCGTTCGTCAACATTGCTTGATGATTAATGCGTTTTAATACTTATCAAGCGTTATAAGCAGTTAGAGGAGTTAAATAATTACCTATTATTCGTATTGAAAAGCGAATGATAAAAGTAAAAGTAATTATTTAACTCCTCTAATTATTTTCCTTGAATAGCTCTTAATAGTATGTAGAGGGCATTAATTGCAACTCTATGATACCAATGTAACCACCCTATCCTACTTCCCTAACTCTCCCACATAGTGGATAATTCTCCCTTCACTTGTCACACCTTCAATTATAATACGATAGTTTGAACGATATTCTGCAGGTAAAAGTAGACGGAAAGAACTACCACGTAATGAAGGTAACCACACTGGAGTATGTGCGTTAGGAGTGTAACTTTGTGGAATTTGATAGCCTAATGTTGTAAAAGTCTTCGTATTTGTTAGTGGTACAGAAGCCGCTTTGAAATCCCCTTTCTTCGTTGTTATAGAGATAACACCCATACCACCAATCGCTCCCCAAATAACAGTTGAGCCGCCCTTAAAGACATCTACTCTCTCAACATCGGACATCTGGATGTTGTCTAAATCGTAATCATCATTGACAAATATCCCATCTATGGCAATAGCGGCTGGTCTTTTTCCATCTACAGCCGTACCTCCACGTACATAGCATTTCCCCAATTCAACCGTAACACTCGGTACTCTACGCAATAATTCATGCAAACAAGTTGCACCAATACTCTCTATATCACGTAGACCAAAGGAGAAGTCAGCAGTTCGTGCATAAGCATCAGAACGAGAAGAATAGGTAGGTTGATGACTGAAGATATTCACTTCTTCCATCTGTATACCCCCTTTCGGCAATTCTAATGTTGCATCTACGCGTGTAGTATCATTACTCGTCCATTCAAACGGCGGAAGTTGACCTTTATAAGCAGGGAACTCCTCTTCATCTAATAGCAGTTTTACCCACGATTTTCCAGCTTTTGTAAAGGCATTAAGAACATACTGTGTACCTTCAGGAAAATCTATTCCTTCAAATGAAAAACGACCTTGTGCATCGGTTTTAGTAACAGTATAAAAGCCTTTATCGGGTGAAATAAGATTTACAATACCTTCTTTTATAGCTTTATGCCCTACCAATGTCTCAACTCGACCACTTATCATAGCTGACTTTTCGATACCAATCTTTCCCTTCTTACATTCTCCTTTGATTACATCTGCCATTCGATACCGATTCCAACTACAGCTGTCAAGCAATCGTTCCGATTCATTATTAGAAAGAACTGATGCTGGTTCTTCTGGACAATCTGCCACATCCATATCGTATAATAAATGAGAAAGGATATTTGATTGTCCTGCTAAATCCTTTGGTCCAGCATATTCTATGCGTACAGATACGTCCATTGTTTCTCCCTCATGTAAGCTATCAGCCTTAATAATACAAGGTGTTTGCTTATCATTTGATTTCTCTGCTGCTGTCCATTTTACGGAAATCGGACATTGTTCTTTCTCTGGATATAAGAATTTCAGTTTCTCTATAACCGTTTTTAAGTTAGAATCCAAGAGCTGGAAAGAATAAATACCTCCTTGAGAAAGACTATCATAACTCAGAATAATATCTCTTCCTTGGCTTATTTTTCCAAAGAAAAGAGGGATTGAACGACAGTGAACAAATAGTCTATAGCTACTATTTAAGCTATCTGATGGATTATTAATATTTACTTTAACATACTTGTTTAATTTATTGATAGATAGAATTATTTTCGAATTGCTATTAATGATGTTTATAGTGTCCCCATACTTAAAAGGTAATAGCTTTCCATGTCCACCAATAAAGATACTTTTAAGACTTTCATATCGACTGAGGTTCAACATATTCTTCGTATAACTACGTAATAAATAACGTCCTTTCACCACTCCTTCAGGAATGTCAATATGACCAACAAAACCTTGATCGCTTCGTATTAGACGTACTCGTTTCACAACGAGACGTTCTGGATTAAGAAGTTCTACGTATACATAACGGCTCACACTATCCGCCTGATGAACTACTGCATTCACTAAGAAGACACGCATGTTAATACGTTGTCCTGCTTGATAACTATCTGCATCGGTAAATACGTAGGTCTTCTCTTGCGGGAATAGCTGTACCTGCCGTAGGATACGACTCAGTAATACATTGTTAGTCTGAGCATACAATGATGTTTGAAAGCATGTTAGAAATATTATGAATAGTAGTTTTCTCATATAGATAGACCTCAGTGAATGAGTTTATGTAATAGACTTTCAGCAAAAAAGATAATCATCTGTAGAATTATATGCAAACTTACACAAAAATATTAAATAATAGGTTCAAAAATAGAAAAACCATACATTAACATTGAAAAACTTGTATTCTTTGTCTGTTTAGGGTGTTATAATGTTTTTCAAACCACAAATTACTTATGTTTTAAACGTAAAGTGTAGTGGTGTTAACCATTAGCACCAATGGTGCGGAGCATCAGCACTATTGGTGCGGAGTATCAACACCACATGTGCGGAGCATTCATACTCTATGTGATAAGCTGTAATCTGTTAGTAGGAAATGGAAAGTTAGAACTCTTATAGAAGTTGTTATAAGGTGAATAAGCTACAAACAACTCATCTGCTTGAGCAATGTATTGTCGGGAAACAATAAAAACATTGATTCAGAAGACAATAATATGAATTGAAATAACAGTCAGATGTGGATTAATAATCAACTTAGCGTCAAAGGTTCTGCACTTATACTATCCATATTACAGAAACATTTTGTAAATTTGCAGTTCAATAGGCTGTTTCATATATTAGCAAAAAAGGATTGTTGATTTAGTAATTTATCAGTGGAATCGATACTGATATTAAAGCCTACAAATAACACATTGAGAAGATAAAAGTAATGATATATCCCAAGAACTTTGAGCAAAAGATTGGTTTCACAGAGGTGCGCTCACTTCTGCGTGCACGCTGTTTGTCACCTTTAGGTAAGGAACGAGTTGATGCAATGAGTTTCTCAACCGATGCCGTACAGGTGAATACCTGGATGGAAGAGATTAGAGAGTTTCGTAGAATACAAGAGGGACAAGACGACTTTCCTTTAGATAATTTCTTTGATGTACGCGAAAGTGTGGCACGAATGCGCTTGGAAGGAACCTACATGGAGGTTGAAGAACTCTTTGATTTGAAGCGTTCATTAGAGACAATTATTGCTATTGTGAACTTTCTGAGCCGTGGAGAGGAGACGGAACAAGGCGAAATACGTCATTACTACCCTGCTCTCTATAATCTTGCTGATGGTGTAGCAACCTTCCCACTGCTTGTTCAGCGTATCTCACAGATTATCGATAAATTCGGTAAAATGCGTGACAATGCTTCTCTAGAACTACTTCAGATACGCCGTGAGTTGGCGCGCATCGAGGGAAGTATCTCCCGTACGTTATATGGTATCTTGCGTGCTGCACAGGGTGAAGGACTTGTTGAGAAGGATGTCACACCTACATTGCGTGATGGTCGACTGGTTATCCCTGTTGCACCGGGTTTAAAACGTAAGATTTCGGGTATTGTACACGATGAAAGTGCTACGGGTAGGACGGTATATATTGAGCCTACTGAGGTTGTAGAGGCTAATAATAAGGTTCGCGAACTTGAGAATGAGGAGCGTAGAGAGATGATTCGAATTCTCACGGACTTTGCTAAGAAGGTACGTCCGAATGTGCGTGAGATTCTCGATTCATACAATCTTATGGCGGCAGTAGACTTTATTCGTGCAAAAGCTGAGTTGGCTCGACTCTTTAAGAGCTTTGAACCACAGGTGGCAGAGGAGCCTCATATTGATTGGATTAGAGCTATTCACCCCCTACTTCAACTTTCATTAGAAAGAAAAAATAATAATAAGTTAAACACCTCATTATCTGATGATAATAACGAAATAGATAAAGTTTCTAATGAAGTTGATAACACACAAGATTACGACACGGTATTAGAAGAAGAGAACGATACGCGTAATATTCCTTCAAGTGTTGTTCCTCTTGATATTCAACTCACAAAAGATAAGCATCTACTGATTATCTCTGGTCCGAATGCTGGTGGTAAATCAGTATGTTTAAAGACTGTGGGGTTGCTTCAGTATATGCTCCAATGCGGTCTTTCGATTCCTGTTGGCGACCGCTCAACCACTGGCATTTTTACGGATATTATGATAGATATCGGTGATGAACAGAGTATTGAGAACGACCTCAGTACCTATTCTTCTCACTTGATGAATATGAAGGTGATGATGCGTCGTGCTTCAGAGTCTACGCTTATCCTCATTGATGAGTTTGGAACTGGTACGGAACCACAGATTGGTGGAGCAATTGCCGAGTCTGTTTTACGTCAGTTCTGGAAGAAGCATGCTTGGGCTGTGATAACAACCCACTATCAAAACCTTAAGCATTTTGCGGAAGAACATCCTGGTACAGTCAATGGTGCGATGCTCTATGACCGTCATGAAATGCGCCCACTCTTCCAGTTGGCAATCGGTAGGCCCGGTAGTTCGTTTGCTATTGAGATTGCTCGAAAGACGGGAATACCAGAAGAAGTAATCCGTGATGCGTCAGAAATTGTTGGTTCTGATTATATTCAGAGTGATAAGTACTTACAAGATATAGTTCGAGATAAACGTTATTGGGAGAATAAGCGTCAAACCATTCACAGCCATGAGAAGGAATTAGAGAAACGTATCGGTCAATATGAAAAGGATATTGCAGCTTTAGAACAAAGTCGTAAGGAGATTCTCAACCGTGCCAAGGCACAAGCTGAAGAGATTATCAAGGAGAGTAATCGACGTATAGAAAATGCTATTCGAGAAATCAGAGAGAAGCAGGCTGAGAAGGAAGAAACCAAGCGTATTCGTCAGGAATTGGCTGCTTACGAAGCGGGATTGACGGATGCCGGAAAGATAGATAAGAGCGATACGTCTAATAAGAAGAAACTTAAGAGTAGCGGACTACTCTCTGATGACGATTTCCAAAAGAAGGTTGACAAGATTAAGAGTCGTAAGGAACGCCACGAACAGCATCTGAAAGAAAAGGCAAGTAAGCAGCAAGCAGCTGCTGAAGCATTGAAGAATGCCGTACGTAAACAGCAAGGAGGGGGACTCGTTATGGCTGGTGATTCTGTACGTATAAAGGGTCTAACGTCTGTTGGTAAGGTGGAATCTATTGAAGGAAAGCAGGCAACTGTTATCTTTGGTGGTATGAGAACAAAGATGGCTATTAGTCGTTTGGAGCATGTTGATGCGGCAACTATTCAGTCAGAACAGAAGCAATTTCAAGCTTATAACTATAGTCGTGAGACTCGTGAAACCATTGATAAACATCGTAACCAGTTCCGACAAGAGTTGGATGTACGTGGTATGAGGGCTGATGAAGCCTTAAATCAGGTGCAATACTTTATAGATGATGCTATTCTTGTTGGGGCAAGTCAGGTGCGTATTCTTCATGGTAAAGGCAATGGTATACTTCGACAGCTAATCCGACAGTATCTTGGCAGTGTTCCTAATGTTACAAACTATCGTGATGAACATGTACAGTTTGGCGGTGCAGGTATCACGGTTGTGGAACTATAAAGTTAGTTGACAAGTTTACAAGTAAACAAGTTTACGAGTTGATTCTTTTATTAGAAGACTGTTAAAGAGCATAGGCAATAAATTGAAAGAGCAAGCGTTAGAATATTAATATGAACTACCTAAGGCTTTTACATATACTTCGCAAACAGCGACAGAATCTTCTGTTAGCTGTTGGTGTCACGTTGATGCTGACGTCATGCGGTATAGATAGAAATATTAAGAAAGGCGAAAAACACCTTTCCTTGGGCGAATATTATGACGCTGCGAACCAATTTAAAACAGCTTATCAACGTACTTCGCCTAAGGATAGACGCCAACGTGGAGAGCTTTCTTTGAAGATGGCTGAGTGTTATGAGCGTATTTCGTCCTCTCAACGGGCAATATCAGCTTATAGAAATGTTATCCGCTATAAACAAGATAATGGCGAAACGCATAAGCATTTGGCTGATAATCTAATGAAGGAAGGTAGCTATGCAGAGGCTGTTAAGGAGTATCGCATTGCGCTTGATTCAATGCCTAACAATCAATTGATAGCTCAAGAGCTTCAGGCTTCATCAATAGCCGCAAGCGTAAAAGAGCGTGGTTCAAAGTATATTGTGAAGCGTATGGATGTGTTTAACTCACGTCGACAGGATTATTCGCCAATGCTTTTTGGTGATAAATACGAACAGCTTTACTTTACTTCTACACGAAATGAAGCCAAAGGTGACGAATTGAGCGGTATTACTGGTGCAAAGGCTGGTGACATCTTCCTTAGTGAAAAGGATGATAAAGGCAAATGGAGTACACCGAAAGCTATAGAGTCTGCATTGAATACAGAGGCTGATGAGGGTACGCCTGCTTTCTCTGTCGATGGAAGGGAAATGTATATTACACAGTGTTTGACCGATCCAAGCAATCCTCGCTATGCTCAAATTTCAGTAAGTAATCGCTCTGATGCAGCTTGGGGAAAGGCTAATAAGTTGGAAATTAGTCGTGATACGCTATCGAGTTTTGCACATCCTGCTGTCTCACCAGATGGTAATTGGCTTTATTTTACCAGTGATATGCCTGGTGGAAAAGGTGGTCTTGATATCTGGCGTGTACGTCTGACAGGCGGTACAACGGGAGGTGTTGAGAACCTCGGAGAACCAATCAACACCCCAGGAAATGAGGAATTCCCTACTTTCCGACCTAATGGTGACCTTTATTTCTCAAGTAATGGACATGGTGGTTTGGGTGGTCTTGATATCTTTATAGCTAAGGTTGGCAACGATCGTCGCTACCACTTGGAACATCCTGGATACCCTCTTAACTCACAAGGTGACGACTTTGGTATGACCTTCGAGGGCATTCATAATCGTGGTTTCTTCTCCTCAAATCGTGGTGATGGTCGAGGTTGGGATCATATCTATAGCTTTGAACTCCCTGAAATCATTCAGACTGTGAAGGGATGGGTCTATGAAATGGATGGTTACGAGTTGCCAGCAGCACAGATATTTATGGTCGGTGATGATGGAACCAACAAGAAGTTAGCTGTCAAAGGAGATGGTTCTTTCGAACAAGAGATAAAGCCTGGCGTTAATTATATCTTCCTTGCGACCTGCAATGGCTACTTAAATCATAAGGAGGAGATTAAGGTTGGGAATGTAGATGATTCTAAAGTATATACCCTTCAGTTTGCTTTAGCAGGTATAAACGTACCTGTGTTGATAGACAATATCTTCTATGACTTTGATAAAGCGACACTTCGACCAGAATCAGAGAAGGCTTTGGACGCTCTTGTCAATCTTCTCAAAGAGAACCCTAACGTAACAATAGAACTCTCGGCTCACACCGATTACCTTGGTTCTGCTGATTATAATAAACGTCTTTCACAACGACGTGCAGATGCCGTAGTGGCTTATCTCACTGCACATGGCATTGTTCGCGACCGTCTTACACCTGTTGGATATGGCAAAGAACGTCCAAAGAAGATTCGTAAGAAGGTTACAGAGAAGTACCCTTGGCTAAAGGAAAACGATGTTCTCACTGAAGATTTCATCAAGAAACTCGATAAGGAGAAGCAAGAAATAGCCAATCAATTGAACCGCCGTACTGAGTTTACAGTGCTTCGAACCACATATGGTATGTTTGATGAGAAGGGAAACCTTAAGCAACAGCCAAAACCAAAGAAAAAAGAAAGTCTTGATGACGATGGAATGATTATCATTAACATTCCCTAAACATATGATAAAAGATAAGAGCCGACAATGTCAGGCAGCACAATCTCCTTGTTCTTTAGACCCCAATGGGCAAGAAATAAGGACTATAGAAGAAGTTGAAGAAAGACTTCCTCTTGCCTTTACTGATTATACTCGTAGTCTTTTTGGTGACGACCTTTATCATACATTCCTAAAAGGATTGGGAGAAACAGCACCGGTGAGTATACGTCTTAATCCCTTTAAGTTGGCAGAAGGCACTCATAAAGTTAATCCAGAGTTGAATCCTCATCCTATTCCTTGGTGCAAGGAAGGCTATTGGTTGGATACAAGACCTAACTTTACGTTTGACCCACTACTTCATGCTGGGGCTTATTATGTGCAAGAAGCATCATCTATGTTTCTATCTCATGTGTTACAACACTTGGTAAAACAGCCAGTTATGGCACTCGATCTCTGTGCTGCACCAGGTGGTAAAACAACTTGCGCACGTACGTCCTTACCTGCAGGTTCCTTTCTTTTCTCTAACGAACCGATTGGAAAACGTGCACAAATATTAGCAGAGAACGTTCAAAAGTTTGGTCATGAGGGTGTCGCTGTTACAAACAATTACCCTCGTGATTACAAAAAGACAAAGCTTGGTTTTGATGTTATTATAGCCGATGTACCCTGCTCTGGTGAAGGAATGTTTCGTAAAGATCCACAATCAATAGAGGAATGGAGTCTACAGAATGTAGAGAACTGTTGGCAACTTCAGCGTAGTATTATTGCTGATATATGGGACAACTTAAAGCCTGGAGGTATTCTTATTTATTCAACTTGTACCTTTAATGCACATGAAGATGAAGAGAATATTGCGTGGATTCTCAACGAATATGATGCTGAACTCCTCTCTGTGCCTACAGAAGAGGCATGGAATATAACAGGTTCACTCATTGATAACCCACTTAAAGACGGTCGGGAATTTCCAGTTTATCGCTTTATTCCTGGTAAGACACGTGGTGAAGGAATCTTTATGGCTATTATTCGTAAGCGTGGAGAGAATAATGCGCTTAACAGTAAAACAACTATTGATATTGATAAAGCTATTGTAGAAGCTCGTAAACGCCTTCGCATTCTCTCGCATGGAGTAAAAGATGGAATGCAAAAAGGGAAGAATGTTATTCCTGACCATACGTTAGCACTCTCCTTTTCAACTGATAAATCGGCTTATCCTAATGTAGAGGTTGATTATCAAACAGCTATCGCTTATCTTCGTCATGAGGCTATTGTACTATCTTCTGATGCTCCACGTGGTATCGTTCTGCTTACTTACAAAGGCTATCCAATAGGCTTTGCAAAGAATCTCGGAAACCGTGCAAACAATCTTTATCCACAAGAATGGCGCATAAAGAGTACACATATACCAGAGGAGCCTATGGTGCTTCTATAATATAAATGCAGACAAGAAAAATCCAGAAAACAATATATCCCTATAATATCTTAGAAATAAACGAACAATTATGCAACAATATTTAAACCTCCTCAACCGCATCCTCACAGAAGGAACACAGAAAGGTGATAGAACCGGAACAGGAACTTTATCCATTTTTGGTCATCAGATGCGCTTTGACTTGCGCGATGGCTTTCCACTGTTGACAACTAAAAAGCTTCATCTGAAGAGTATTATTTATGAATTACTTTGGTTCTTACGTGGTGATACGAATGTGCGATACCTACAAGAACATGGTGTAAGGATTTGGAATGAGTGGGCTGATGAGAACGGTGAACTTGGTCCAGTCTATGGTCATCAGTGGCGTTCATGGCCTGATTACAAGGGAGGTACAATCGATCAAATTAAGAATGTGGTGGATATGATCAAGCATAATCCTGACTCACGTCGTATGTTGGTCACAGCATGGAACCCTGCTGAGGTGGAAGATATGGCTCTCCCACCCTGCCACTGTCTCTTCCAATTCTATGTTGCAGATGGTAGATTATCGCTCCAACTCTATCAGCGTTCGGCAGATAGTTTCCTCGGTGTCCCTTTTAACATTGCATCATACGCTCTCCTTTTGCAAATGATTGCACAGGTAACAGGTCTTGAGGCTGGTGAGTTTATCCATACAACAGGTGATACACATCTCTATCTAAACCATCTTGAACAGGCTAAACTCCAGCTTACTCGTGAGCCACGTCCACTGCCAAAGATGAAGATTAATCCTGATGTAAAGGATATCTTTGATTTTAAGTATGAAGACTTTGAACTGATTGGTTACGATCCGTTGCCACACATTCCGGGAGTTGTTGCAGTGTAAAGAAAGCCTCCCCCAACCCCTCCGAAAGGAGGGGAGTGCAAATAGAAAGTAGTTGGAGTATGAAAATTAATCAATTCTCTCAACTTCTAAAATAGTATATTAAATTAGTCAAGAACTTTAAATCCTTCACCAAACTGATGCTTAAACAGTACTCCCCTCCTTTGGAGGGGTTGGGGGAGGTCCAAAAACACCATTATGGAAATAAATATCATTGCTGCAGTAGCAGCCAATCGTGCCATTGGTTATCAGAATGATATGGTCTATTTCATTAGAGAAGACCTTAAGCGTTTTAAGCAACTAACAACAGGACATACTGTTATCATGGGGCGTAAGACCTTCCATTCATTACCAAAAGGTGCTCTGCCTAATCGTAGAAACATTGTACTCAGTAGAACGGAAACAGACTTTCCTGGTTGCGAGGTTTATTCTTCACTTGTAGAAGCGCTTAAACATATTGGGGCAGAAGAAAAAGCATTTATCATTGGTGGAGCCAGTCTTTATAAAGAGGCGCTTGCTATAGCAGACCATCTCTACCTCACAGAGATAGCTGCTACTCCTCCACAAGCAGATGTTTTCTTCCCAGAATATAATGATGGTACATGGATTGTGGAATCACGTGAGGAACGTCCTGCTGCTGATGATAATCCTGCATACGCATTTGTAAACTATGTGAGGAAATAATCTTCACCCCAAACTCCTGTCCTCCAGAGAGGAGAATAACAAGTATTGAGTTGTATAGTAACATAACTGAATATACAAGATAACTCATTTTTAAAAGCTCCTAACATAGGAGCTTTTTGTATAAAAGTTTGTTTACATCTTACTATTTGTATGATATTTTCCATAGTTGTAATTCTAATACATACTCTTTTAGCTTCTAAAAGATGCCTAATTGACTCTCAATAGATGCCCTTTTGACCTCTAACTAACGCCCTTTTGAAGCCTTACTAAGCACCTATTAAAATGCAAGTTTATAACAGTCTGTATTACTGTGATTTACAAACGCATAAGAAAGAGGTGTTTTTTGATTAAAAAACATTCCCTACTTTGATATTTTTGTAAAGTCTTTTCGTTTGCTTATAGTTGTTTAAAAGTACATTTCTGATGCTCTACAGCCTTCTACCAAATAGTAATATTCAATGTGTTTGATATTAAAGAGTATGTGTACTTATCATCAACACCACATGTGTTAGGCATCAGCACCATATGTGTTAAGCATTAGCACTATATGTGTTAAGCATTAGCACTATATGTGTTAAGCATTAGCACTATATGTGTCTGGCATAAATACGTAAGTAAGAATTGATATTAGAGCATATTATAGTTATCATCTTAAGGAATAATAAGACCTAATTAAAACTATTCAGCCCTGCTAATTAGATTAGCAGGGCTGAATAGTTGAAAATCAAAAAAGATTAGAATGGCAAACCAATCGCTAAGTGGAAGGCTTGTGCATCCTTAAATTTTGATATGTTATAGAAACCAGTCTTGCCAGTTTCATAAGGTACGTGTAAGCCAAGTCCCCAATCAAGACGAATCATGAAATAGCCAATATCATAGCGTAAACCAACTCCCGTACCGAGTGCCATTTCATTTAATATATTCTTAAACTTGAAATGTCCTTCTGGTCGACCATCATCATAGTGCATTGTCCATACATTACCAGCATCGAGGAAAACGGCACCATAGAGGGAGCCCATAAGGTGAGGACGATATTCAAGATTGAATTGCAGTTTAATATCACCTGTTTGCTCTACGTATGAGCGTCGACGCTGTGTTGAGCGATAGCGTCCTGGACCAATCTGGCGGGCATTAAACGCACGGATGCTATTGGCTCCACCTACATAAAACTGTTCTGTATAAGGTGCAAATCTACTGTTACCATACGCCCACAACGTTCCTAAATTGACGTGGGCTGCAATACCACTCTTCTCTCCAAGACTCCATACTTTTGTAAGATTAGCATCAATCTTCACAAATTGTGCAAATGGATTCTTAAAGAGTTTCTTGTCTTTTTCGCTCCAACGTCTACCAAAGGCAGCGTAACCTGCAGACAAGATGTTTGAAGCTTCACTAACCGTTGTCCATATTTTAATCGGACTCTTATAACGAGCTGGGCTCATAAACGTGTGTTGGAATATCATCTTTGGAATGAACTGGTCTGCCAATGATACCTCAAGATAAGGAACACTATCTACCAATTCAAGATAACGGTCAGTCACGTTATGCATATACTCATAAGTCAGTGTCAAAGGAGAGAACGAATAGCTATTACGCTCGTTTGGCTGCCACTGGTATGTTAACTCGCCTGACACAACATGACGCTTGAAATACTTAGAACGGTTCAACACATCAACAGAAGCTTTAAGGGTCGTTGATGGTGTTGTATAATAGATGCGTGGTCCCTTAGGGATATATACAAGTCCCTTTTCTGCAGCTTCAGCACTCTTTCTCTCTTCGCGTTCCCAACGCTTTCGTGGTGGAGTAATGAAAGGATTGACAAGGCGAGGAAACTGTAAACTGGCTTCAGCACCATACTCATAATTATTCAGTCCAAGGCGATCACGGCCGTCATCATCACTACTTGCCGACCATTCATAAGAACCATGTATGCGTAAATTAAGTTTCTCACCACCACGGAATGCATTACGTTTTGTCAGACCAATAATAGCCTCTGGACCATATCTGCCACTTGTTTTCCCCTTTCCATAAGCCTCAATATAGAAGTCATAAGGCTTATCAAAGATGCAATTAATGGTCATGTCTAAGATATTACATGAATCAGTGCTATCACGTGGAGTGAAAGTAAAGTTCGTAGCAGAGAATAGTCCGCTACCATTCAGCTGTTGCTGGCTTTTTTCAAATAGTTCGTTATTATACACAGTACCCGGCCATATCTTTAAATCATTAGCTATGGCGCGTAGACGGAGTGGCATGTGCGAACCGTTGTAATTCACAATGACATCACGGAAACGCTTGTGCTGAGTAAGAGAATCTATGAACTGACGCTGTAGGTTAATGTTAATGGTTCCTATTGTCCATTTTCTCAATGCTTTATCACTTACTGAATCCGCCATCTGCAGACGAATAGAAGCTAAGCCATAAGCCTTCGTTGTGTCAGCAAGATAACTCGCATCGTTATTCTGATAATAATAATAACCATTATTACGGAACAAATCAGTTATTCGCTTGCGTTCTTGTTCAAGCGTTGCTACATCAAAAGCATCTCCCTTGCGGATAATTGCTTTATCAAGATTGGTTCTTATCAAACTATCTGCTGAAGGTGGAAAGTTGGTGTATTGTACGCTATCGAGCAACCACAGACGTCCCATATCAACAGCATACTGTAGTCGCATCTTCTTTGGATTACTCTGTGCAAGCTTTTCATAGCTTATCTTTCCTTTGAAATAACCACGTTTACGTAAGAGATTTTCACCAACCGTTACACGCAAATCAGGTGTTGTTGAACTCATTAATACAGGTGAAGAGCCAAATGCACGTACTAACCAACGACTGAGTCCAGTTGTATCTTGTGAGAAAGCATTCCATATCCATAACCCGATAGGGAAAGGAGAACGCACACTGGGGCTACCCAACCAAGCGGCATTAGGCTTAGTTGCTAACACAAAATCCAACTCTTCTTTCACATCATTGAAGTGTTGATTTTCTTTGTAATTACTGTATTTTGTCGGCTCCATACCTGTATATAGATGTTCGCCATCAGGGATTGCTGAAGTCGTACTACAGGCAGCAAGTATGAATAAGAATGCCATAAAAGCAAATAGTTCTATGACTCCTTTTCCACCTGTTGTTCTTATATATTTATTTCTTTTTCTCATTTACAAAGTTTATTAATGTATCTCGTTTAGGCTTCTCTGTCTGTGGTGCTACTACTGGATTATCTTCTTTAGAGCGGAAGATATCCTTGAAATGACGTAACTTACGACGCCACATGAAGCCAGCACCAAACTCACTCAAGTTACCTTCTAACCAATCGTATGCTTCACGCTCATAGTAGAGTTTCAAATACTTGGTTTCTTTTTGGTTTAGACGATATTCAAGCGAGAAGTTATCGAAGTAAGCACCATTATCTTCAGAGAACTGTGAACCTGTTGAAACTCGTCCACCCATAATGATACGTAGGCGATTATTCCACAGACGTTTTGAGAACTTGAAGGTATAGTCGGTGTGTAAGTTACCATTCACATCGGCAGCACTTTCCATATTGGCAGTCAAGTCGAGTCCCATAGAGTTAAGGGCTTTACCCGTAATAGAGTTGACTTGTGTCTGTAGGAAGCCCGCTAATGCACCACTCATGGCAGTATTAGCACTTGCTGAGTTATCACCATCGAAGTACATACCTGATGCTAACATTGTAACGGCAAGCTTTGAGCGTTCCTCAACACTCTTCGTATTAAGGATATTCTGCATCTCTTGGTCGTCTGGAGCAGTTATAATAAATTCCACACCAGGTTTAGGGAACTGTTTGGTAAGGCTTACACCACATTCAAAATCTACAATCCTACCTTCACCCGAACCATTCGAAACACTTGTTCTGACTTCTTCCGTTGCGGTAATTTTCAGTGTTGGTTTCATCGGATCACCCGTAAATTCAAGATAACTTCCGTCTTTAATGTTGAAAGTACGGAGTGGAATAACTGGCAGAGAGTATTTCATCTTACCATCACTCAACGTATATCTACCTCGAACCTGCACACCATTGGTTGGGTCATAATTAAGAAGTAGATTGCCACCACCTACAAAATCGACATAATTAGACTGATCTGCATTCAACGCACATAATACATGTGCCTGCTCATCAATATCTACATTAAGCCCCATTGTAAAGCCTGTAATATCTGGACGTTTAACAACATTAACCGTAGAATCATTGAAGTTGATGAACTGAACGAGGTCTTTCAAATCGTCATCAGTAGATAATGTACCATCACGTACTACGTATGTGACATCAGTACTACCTAAGACATCAAGATTTCCAACTAACTGTAAGTTGTTTAAAAGGCCGTTTATTCGTCCTGTAAAGTCAACGAAAGCCTTTCCATAAACTTCTGAACGAGGATTCTTCTTTGCATTAATGATTTGGAAGTCCTTAGCCCTCAGTTGTGCATCAAGCTGCATCTTATTAAGATTAGAGAAGTCTAAGTAGCCCGATATGTCAAGTGGTGAACCATTACTTGCAAAGAGTTCGAAGTTCTCAAACTGAATATGGCTATTGTGTATTTGAACAGGATCATCCGCAAAGCGCATCCTTATGCCGTAAGGTGCACTCACCAAATAAGTTGAATCAAGATAAATCTCACCATTGAAGTCCAAGTTCTTAAGTGGACCCTTTACCGTTAGGGTTCCTTCTCCTACTCCATCGAGTCCTACAATTTGGTCAGGAACGAAGCCATTGACGTAATTCAGTGGGAAACGGTTCATCTCTAAGGTTGCATCAAGTTCTCCAGCCCCTTCATTATTATAGGTACCCGAAAGTGAACCGACTTCCTTTCCGTTTTGTGTTATTATACCATCAACATAGTGAGTACCATCTCCCTTAGGCATATAAACAAACTGTGTGCCCACATCTCCCATAGGACTATTCTCATAAACAAGCTTCTTAATAGTCATATCGCTTGATATCGTGAGTTCCTTTTCAGTCTGAACAAGGTGATAGTCACCGTCCAACATACCCGACAACTTCGGTGCAAATGGTAAGATTTCAAACAAACTGCCTAACTCAAAGTGATTCATTGAGAGTGTAACATTTTGTAATGAAGTAGGATCATTATCTTCTGTTGATACGAGCATACCAGTTCCGTCAGCTGCTTCCAGACGAAGATTGGCAGATAGACGACGGTCACGTCCAATGTAGATATAGTTGGAATCATTGACCGCAAATGACTTATAACCTAAGATAGATTGAGGAGAAGTAATTGAAAGTTCTATTCCTCTACCCTTCATAGCAGCCTTCATCGCTAAGTCGAAACCTGTCTTACCTTTATTATCAAGGATGGTTGCATGTGTCTTCAAACCATGTTCGTAGAGCGCACCCTGCAATGATCCATGATAAGGATATGTATTATTAGGACTATTTATTACAGATAGCGTATAGTTCAACTGTCCATCAATACTGTTAAGGTCAGCCCTAATACTGTCGAGATGAATGTCATTATATACCAAAGAATCAATACTAATTCTTCCATCGAGTCCCTTTGTTGGTGATGATGTCAGGTTAATATCTGCCTGACTAAAGGCATAACCATCTCGTGCTAACAAGTTAGAGAATAAGTTATCACGTCCACTGCGGAGCGTAAAGTGTCCTGTTGGTAACTGACGGAGTATAGCAGACTGATCAATACGACGATTAGTCAATTGCTCACGTACAGTCTTATAGATTCGCTTTCCACTTTCTGTCAATTGGTTGACACTACTATTAAAAGCTGTACTGAGATGGAAGTCTCCACCATTCAGAACTGCATGCACTGTATCACGACGACTCATAAGGTCGACATTCACATCACCTGGAGTATAGGTACGGTCTTTTTCGGTAACACGAAGATTGCCAATCAAACCACGAACATTCAAATTATCTTTGCCAGACATTGCAAACGAGGTGTTAGCAGAGAAACTACTTGTCATCGCTTTGTCTACAATTCCTAATTGGTAAAGGTCTACACGTGGGAAAACACCATTTATTGAACCTTCAATTTGATCACCACGCATGGTTGCATCAAGATTGAAATTACCTTCAGCTAATGGTAAACGCTCTCCCTTACGTTGTTCGCTTAGTAATAAATTACCCACATTTCCACTTACAGCATAGTTCTTCTTCATATCTGAACGAAGCGTAATGTCTGTATTAGCAGATGTTATATAGTGCTTGTCTATAAATCCAAAAGCCTGCAAATCAGCTTCTGATAGATTTCCTTTTATGTGAGTGTCAAGGCTACCAGGGCGTACATCAGCTCGCACATCAAAGTTTCCAGCTGCTAAAAGTCTGCTTTTCTTTCGTCCTTCTTGCAGAAGGCGGAACGAACGAAGTGGACCACTGACATGATGATTGTTCTTCATATCAGAGTGTACATCAACATCAGCCCATGTAGAAACTACATATCTTTGATTCATTACGCCCATGGCGTGCAAGTCAACACGACGTAACCAACCACGTAGATGACCATCCACAAGTTTTGTATTAACTCTGCCTTTATAAGTGAAGTCGCCCCCTATCATTCGGTTCGTACTCTTTACATGAGCCGAAAGTTGCTCTCCATGTTTTGAAATGTCTCCATTCAAGCCATCCAATACGTAGTTACCATATTTGAAACTACGAATACGAAGGCTGAGATTGGTTGATGATTTTGGATTTAAGAAGTCTGTGCCTCGTCCTTGCGTCTTTATTGTTCCAGAGAAAGCTGATAAACCCATATGGGGTAAGAAACGATGAACAGGGAATGAAGTCGCATCTGCTGTAATACGATATAGTTCTGTTGCTGTATTATAAGCACCATTCAATCGGATACGTCCGCCACCTTGTGTCAACTGTATGCTACCTGTGTACAGCGTTTTACGCACATGAATATCACCATTTATACCTACTCCATGTGGGAAAGCTATTGTCTTGCGCACATCACGTGGTAATAATTTAGAAACAAAACCAAGATTACTTGCTGTTCCTTTAAGTTTTAAGTCACTGCGAAGATGACCAGCTCCAGACATCATATCAGCTATCCATCCTGTTCCTGTAAGGTCAAAATAGCCTGGCATAGCTAAACGAAGCTGTTTAAAAGCTGCTGAACGAAGATTTCCATCCAGTTGACCCTTTATGATGATACTTTGATTAGGAATTGCCTGATAAATATTCTTTGGTACGGAGGTTAGGAACGGGTACAAATCTTCCAGACGTAGAAAACCATCTAACTGAGTAGATATCTGCCCAGGATTCTTATCAGCAAAGGCATTCATGTCCATCATAAACCGTCCAGAAAGCTCAGTGTTAGGTAGTCGGAAATACAAATCAGGTAGATTGATACTTGTAGAATCCATAGAAAATGGTCCACGGAAATCCTTTACTATCAGTCCACTCTTTTCCTTCATATTAGCTGTACGAACACGTAATCGAATCTTTGGAGCAGCATATAGGAAGGAATCTATACCTAAATTAACATCTTGCATGGCTATATGTGCTGCATCAAAACCTGTCTTTGCATGGCGTACATAGTTTTGATTATAACTAAAATCACCGCCTTGCCAATCTACGTTTGCAACCTTGTATATGTTGTCATGTAATAGAAGTTCAGCTCCGTTAGCTACTGCTTTCTTGAAGTTTGCACGAACACTCATAGTGTCTCCAGGCATATGGAGGCGAAAATCCGTTTTTGTAAGATTAAGTTTATCTATATTGATACGCCAAAGTGGTTTCTGTTTGTTTGGATCTTCGGGTACAGTATCTCCCAAAGCAATATCTACCCATCCTCCTTCTATATCTGCTTTGTTAACACGAACAGAATCACCAACAAGGTTAACTGCATGGCTAACAATATGCAAGCGTTGCAAATCACCACGAATACGTAGGTCACCAATAAAGTTGACGGTATTTGCTTTGAGTTTTGTAAATGTTAATTCGTTTACTTCTACCCTACTTTTAAGCAATGGCAATAGGTCTACATTAGCCACCAAGCGATGTACATCTGCCACCGTATCTTTCTTATTAGGGATAGAATCATTCGGACGAAGCATTTTTAGACCATCTAACTGAAGATCTAATGGAAAAGATAGATTGACCCTATCGATGCTTACCTCCATTCCAGTCTTGTCTGAAACATAGGTCGCCACATGCTTTACAGCCCAATTTTGAACGGGTGGACAATATAGTAAAGCTACGAGGATAAGAAACAGAATGACAGGTGTTGCTACAATTGCAATCAGCCATTTCAAGCTCCTATTCATATTTAAAATGTTAGTCATTAACAACTTTCTCGAGAAAATATCCTTAATAAGTAGGATTAATACGTTAGTAAACTCATATAATTACCTGCAAAGTAACACAAAAAAAATGGAATAGAAGAGTTTAAAAAGGTAAAAAAGCAAAAAGTGTAAAGAGATAAAATAGGGTTTATTTATAAAGTACCTAAATGATTGTTGCATTGCTTTATTCGAAGAGTTGATAATAACTAATACACTAAAACATAGTTATGGCATACTTTTAATTTACTAATTTTTCTTTTTGCTCCATAAAAACAATTCTTCTAAACCCTTCAAAAAATTGCCGATGTGACTATGAAAAAACATTACATAATTTTGTATAAGCAACTTAAAGTAAAGACAAAAAAGATATTTAAAAGGTGGTCTTGTAACTAACAAGTTTTCAAGTAGTTATAAGGATGAATTTTAAAAGGTGCTTAATTAGACTTCAAAAGGGCGTTAGTAAGACCCCAATAGGGCATCTATTACAAGCCAATTAGGCATCTTTTAGAAGCTAAAAGGACATGTTTTGATTTTAAAGAGTGCAAAATAGTTTACAATAACAAGTTAATAAAATACTTTTTATTCGATTGTTTTTATTAGCCCAATTAGCCTAATATGTCCAATTAGCCTAATATGTCTAATTAGCCAAATAATCTCCAAAAACTTATTCAAAAGATAATTTCTTCAGTCGAGTACGTAGTTCTTCTGCCTGCCCTTTTCTGATAGAAAGAACAACTTCGCAAGTATTGTCAAATACTTGATTAACAATACGAGGATTCATTTCCTTAATAATTCGCATAACATCATTCATCATCGGATAAGTAAATGTATATTTCACTTCCTCTTCAATGAATTTTTCTTCTATCTCGCTATTTGATAATGCATCTGCTGCAGCCTCACGGTAAGCAACAATCAAACCACCAGTACCGAGGTTTATACCTCCATAATACCGAATAACACAAATGAGTGTATTTGTTAATCCATAACTGTCAATCTGTCCAAGAATAGGTTTACCTGCTGTTGAAGACGGTTCACCATCATCATTTGCTCGGAATTCAGTACCATCAAAACCTACTCTATAAGCATAGCAGCAATGGCGAGCATCATAATACTTCTTTCGATATTCTTTTACTATCTCTAACGCCTCTTCGACAGAATCAACATGATGCGCAAAAGCGAGGAACTTACTCCGCTTTTCAGAGTAATATCCCTCGCTAATCGCTTTCTCTTTTATTGTCTTATATTTATCGCTATCCATTCATTAAATGTTAATCTTGTATCAATCCAACTTATGGATGACAAGACCAGAACGAAGTTTTGGTTCAAACCATGTAGCCTTAGGTGGCATAATCTTTCCACTATCAGCAATATCCATAATCTGCTGCATTGATACAGGATAGAGTGCCAATGCCCAACGCATTTCACCACTATCAACACGACGCTTCAGTTCTCCAAGACCACGCAGACCACCAACGAAATCAATACGTTTGTCTGAACGGAGGTCTTTAATGCCCATTAGTTCGTCCAAAATTAATCGACTTGAGATGTCAACATCAAGAACACCAATAGGGTCATTATCATCGTATGTACCAGGTTTAGCAACCAAGCTATACCAGTTGCCGTCGAGATACATAGAGAATTCATGTAACTTTGTTGGGCGATACTCAGCTTGTCCTTTTAGCTCAACAGTAAAGTTCTTCTCCAAAGCTTTTAAGAACTCAGCAACTTCCATGCCATTTAAATCCTTGATAACACGGTTATAGTCAAGAATCGTTAATTGACTTGCCTGGAAGCATACTGCCATAAAGTAGTTATACTCCTCGTCACCCTTATGATTTTCGTTGTTCTTAGCCTTCTCTGCACCTACTAAAGCTGCTGCAGCAGAACGATGGTGTCCATCTGCAATATAAAGACTTGGCATCTTCTTAAACTCTTCAGTTATAGTCTTGATGTCAGTTTCATCTGTAATAACCCAGAACTGATGTCTGAAACCATCATCAGGTGCAACAAAATCATATTCAGGTTTTGTTGCAGCATATCGAGCCAACAAAGTATCAAGTACCTGATTATCAGGATAAGCAAAGAACACTGGTTCAACATTAGCATTACAAATGCGAACATGTTTCATACGATCTTCTTCCTTATCTCTACGTGTTAGCTCATGCTTCTTGATATTACCTATCAGATAATCATCAACATATGCTCCAACAACAAGACCATATTGAGTCTTGCCATTCATAGTTTGTGCATAAATATAGTAATGCTCCTTATCATCTTGGACTAACCAACCTTCATCTTGGAACTTCTGGAATTGTTCAACAGCACTATTATAAGCTCTTGGATCATATTCACTTGTGCCAACTTCAAAGTTGATTTCTGGTTTGATGATATGATATAAACTCTTCTCGTTGTCACCAGCTTCTGCACGAGCTTCTTCAGAATCCAAAACATCGTATGGACGACTTGCAACAGACTCAACCAAGTCCTTTGGAGGGCGGATACCTTTAAAAGGTTTTATTACTGCCATAGTGTTATTTTTTTAATAAAAATAAAAGGATTGAAAGTCACAACCTCACTTAGTAGATTAAGACAATCAACCCTTATGTATTAGAAAGTTATTTATTTACTTGGAATTTAGTATCACCTGTAGCAAAGAAAGCATTAATCTGCTTTGCTGCAGCAATACCAGCATTATTATTAGCTTCAGCTGTCTGTGCACCCATCTTCTTAGGAGTAGAGAAGTAACGTCCTTCAAATTTCTTGAATTCAGCATCAGCATCAGGCATAATATCAGTCACAAACTTCAAGTCTTCACGCTCAGCCATCAACTTCAGAAGTTCCTCCTCATTGATAACTTCCTTGCGGGCAGTATTAATGAGAATACCCTTCTTTGGGAGAAGATTGACTAAACGATAATCAATACTCTTAACGGTCTGTGGAGTTGCAGGGATATGGAGTGACAAAACGTCACAAGTCTGGAATAATTCATCTTGTGTCTTACAAGCATGAACACCCGCTGCTTCAATAGCCTCTGCTGGGCAGAATGCATCGTATGCGTACACTTCCATACCAAAGCCTTTGGCGATACGAGCTACATTACGACCAACATTACCGAAAGCAAGAATACCAATTTTCTTGCCCATCAATTCGGTGCCTGCCTTGCCATTATAGAAACTACGTACAGCATATACCAACAAACCAAATACAAGTTCAGCAACAGCATTAGAGTTCTGTCCAGGAGTATTTTCTACAACAACATTCTTCTCCTTTGCATAGGCTGTATCAATAGAGTCATAACCAGCACCTGCACGAACAACTATCTTCAACTTTTTAGCTGCGTCAAGTACTTCTGGTGTAACTTTATCAGAGCGTACAATCATTGCATCAGCATCTTTTACTGCTTCAAGCAATTCAGCTTTCTCTGTATATTTTTCAAGCAGAACAACCTCATGTCCTGCATTCTTAAGTTCTGTTGTAATACCTTGCACTGCAGATGGTGCAAATGGTTTTTCAGTTGCAATTAAAACTTTCATAGCCTTAATGTTTGGGTTAGATATAGTAAAGTTATCGTTTAGACTCAGCAGGTGGCATGTACACCACTGCTAAGTCTAATCTTTATATATTTAGTGTTTAGCTTCAAACTCCTTCATTGTTTCAACAAGGGCCTTGCAGCCTTCAACTGTCATTGCGTTGTAGCAGCTTGCACGGAAACCACCAACATCGCGGTGTCCCTTGATACCAACCATTCCTCTTTCAGTAGCGAACTTAAAGAACTCATCTTGCAATTCTGCATACTCATCGTTGAGAACGAAGCAGATGTTCATGTAAGAGCGATCTTCCTCACACTTAACTGTACCACGGAACAACTTATTGCGATCGATTTCACCGTAAACAATATCAGCACGCTCCTTAGCAAGTTTCTCCATTGCTTCTACACCACCATTTG
>ERZ772999.298-NODE-298-length-32157-cov-21.440440_pt1 | contig 32157 bp, 24 predicted proteins | sample MGYA00511467_ERZ772999 | MGnify/ENA primary metagenome ERZ772999 (study PRJEB29015, sample SAMEA2738064) | human oral metagenome | biome: human oral; feature: human-associated habitat; material: saliva | place: China | collected 2218 ... | reverse complement strand
GTCTGCACGTGAAATGGCGTTTCTCCTTACGAAATGTATAAACCAAAGTCCCATTTTAGGGGTGGTTCGCGCGGTTAATCAAGATTAAGGCTCTTTTAAATCCAATTAAGTGGCGCTCACCTCTTAAATATCCCCTTAAGGAGGCGCCGCGCGGCGCTTAACCGGCCGGCCGGGAGGCTGCAGAGGCGGTTAAGCGCCCGGTCGGCGGTGCGGGAGCCGTACCGATGGGCATGTCGGCGGGCGTGTCGGACGGGTGCGTCCGCCGGTTTTGCGGGGCTCTCTACTAGGCGCTCTTCAGGGCGCGGGCCACCGCCTCCGGCACGAAGGGGGTCACGTCACCACCCAGCGAAGCCACCTCGCGAATAATGGTCGAGGACACCGCCCCGTAGCGGTCCTCACCCGCCAGGAACACGGTCTCCACGCGCGTCAGGTGACGGTTCATGCTCGCCATGGGAGCCTCGTAGCTGTAGTCCGTGGCCGAGCGCAGGCCCTTGACCAGCACCTTCGCGCCGCGCTCGGCCGCGTACTCGGCCAGCAGCACGCCCGGCGGAATCGGCTCCACGCTCACGCCCTCGATGCCGAGCTCGAGCAGGGATTCCTCCACGAGCCGCACGCGCTCCTCGAGGGAGAAGCGGTACTTCTTGGCGCTGTTATGGGCCACGCCCACGATGACTTCATCGAAGAGCTCGGCGGCCCGGGCAACAATCTCCAGGTGACCGTGGTGCACGGGGTCAAAGGATCCGGGGCACAGGGCAATCATGCGGTAACCTCCGCGGTGTCGAAGTGGTGAGGGGCGGTTTCGTCGGCAGAGTCGTCGGCGGGATCGTCTCCGTCGGCCGGCTCTTCGGGCTCAACGTAGTAGAGCACCGTCTCGCCGTGCTGGCGGGTCGAGAAGCAGTGCAGCTCGCTACCCCACTCGGGTTCCGCATCGCGCGAGGAGCGTTCCACCACCACGACGGCACCCGGGGCGAGCTTGGGGGTCAGCGCCCGCATGAGCTCGCACACCTGCTCGTTCGGCATGGCGTAGGGCGGGTCCACGAACACCAGGTCCCACGGGCCCGATGCGGTCTGCACGTAGCTCAGCGCCTGAGACTGCTGCACGCGAGCCGCAGAACCGGCAGTTTTGCCGCCCATCGCCTTCTGCACCGCCTCGACGTTGCGACGAATCACCGCAACCGCCTTCGGGTAGGTGTCCAGCAGGGTCACGGAGGCCGCCCCGCGGGAAAGCGCCTCGCATCCCAGCGCGCCGGAGCCACCAAAGGCATCCAGCACGCGGGCGTCGCGTAGCAGGTCGTAGCTCTCCAGCTTGGAGAAGAGGGATTCCTTCACCCGGTCCGTGGTGGGACGCGTGTTGTCCCCCGGCACCGAGGCCAGGCGCACGCCTCCGGCGGCACCGGCAATAATTCGGCTCATAGGGTCTCTCCTCTGAAGTAGTTGACTAACTAGGTAACGGCGGTTTTAGTAGGCGGTGGGCGGGCACGGTTTTAGCGAACAGTGGGCAGAGTGTGCTCCCCATTCCCCGAGCACCTATCCCCTGCCGAGGAAGGCCTCACGGTCAGCGTCCAGGGCGCGGTCAATCGTGCGCGCCAGCGACGGGTGCTTCGCCAGCGTCGGGTCCTTCTCAACCACCGAGCGGGCGTCCTCGCGGGCCCTCTCGATGATGTCGGCGTCGGCGAGCGCCCGCAGAAAGCGCAGGGTGCTCTTTGAGCCCGATTGTGCAGCACCCAGAATATCACCCTCGCGACGCTGAGCCAGGTCGATGCGTGAGAGCTCAAAGCCGTCCGTGGTGGAGGCGACCGCATCCAGGCGCTCGCGGGAGACACCGCCCTCCTCCTGGCGGGTGACCAGCAGGCAGGTGCCCGCGTAGCCGCCGCGACCCACGCGGCCACGCAGCTGGTGCAGACCCGAGATGCCGAAGCGGTCGGCGTCCATGATGATCATGAGCGTGGCGTTCGGAACGTTCACACCCACCTCGATGACGGTGGTGCTGATGAGCAGGTCAATTTCGCCGCGCTCGAAGGCGGTCATGACGGCGGTCTTCTCCGCCGAGTCCATGCGGCCGTGCAGGGTGCCGATGCGCACGCCGACGAGGGAATCCTCGGCGCTCAGGTAAGCGTGCATGGAGGCCACGGAGGTCAGCTGCACCTTGCCGTCGCTGCTGGCCCGACCACCCAGGCCCGGGGTGCCTGCAACGGTCGGGACGGAGGCGCCGAAGAACGCGGCGCCCTCCTCCAGGCCGTCGCCGTCCTCCCCGATTTTGGGTACGACAACATACACCTGGTGGCCCGCGTCGATTTCTTCGCGGGCGCGCTGCCACAGGCGGGAGGCCCAGGCGGGCTTCTCGGCGAGGGGCACCACGTGGGTCGAAATCTTCTGGCGGCCGGCGGGCAGGGTGTCCAGCACGGACACATCCAGGTCGCCGAACACCGTCATGGCGACGGTGCGCGGAATGGGCGTCGCGGTCATGACCAGCCGGTGCGGTAGGGCGCCGTCGGGGCCGCGCAGGCCGTCGCGCTGCTCCACGCCGAAGCGGTGCTGCTCGTCCACCACGACCAGGCCCAGGTCGTTGAAGCGCACGTCATCGGAGAGCAGGGCGTGCGTGCCAATCACAATCTGCGCAGTGCCGTCGGCGAGCTCCTTCAGCACCTGGCGCTTGGCTCGGGTACCCATGGAGGCGGTCAGCAGGCGCACGCGCACAGCCCCTTCGGGGATTCCTCCGGCAGAACCGTCAGAGTCTTCGGGCGCGGCCATATCCCCCAGGATGTCCAGCACCGAACGCAGGTGCTGCTCGGCGAGCACCTCGGTCGGGGCGAGCATCGCGGACTGGCCACCCGCATCGGCCACCTGCAGCATGGCGCGCAGTGCCACCACGGTCTTGCCGGAGCCCACATCACCCTGCAGCAGGCGGTTCATGGGCGATTCGCTCGCGAGGTCGGCGGAGATTTCCTCCCCCACCTTCCGCTGCCCCTCGGTCAGCTCGTAGGGCAGCACCTCGAGCAGGCGATCGGCCAGGCCGTCCTTGATGGGCGGCCGGGCCTGCGTGCGGTGCGCTGCTCGGGCCGAGTGCAGGCGCGCCAGGGCGCTCTGCAGCACGAAGGCCTCGCGGTAGCGCATCTGCGCCTGGGCGGCACGCCACGTGTCCTCGGTGTCGGGGGTGTGCAGGGCGCGGTAGGTCCAGGCGAGGGAGGGCACCTTGCGGGCGCGACGAATCGCGTAGGGCACCGGGTCCTCGAGCTCCTTGAGCGGAACCTTCTCCAGCAGCTGCTCCATGTACCCGGCGATGCGGTCGGTGGGTAGCTTGGCGGGGGCCCGGTAGACGGGCACGGGGGCGGTGGCGGCCTCGTTCATCTCGGAGCCGGAGGCGTCCTTCGAGAGCAGGGCGTAGTGCGGGTTGGTGAGCGTGTACTCGCCGCGGTAGATGCCGACCTTACCGGAGAACATCATGGTTTCGCCCTCGCGAATTTCGCGGGCGGCGGTCCAGGCATTGAAGAAGGAAAGCTTCATCTGCGCGCCGATGAGCGGCGCGGGTGCGGGCACGCCAAAGAGGCCGCCCTGCTCGGGATGGTTCTGGGTAAAGTCGTCCTGCCCGTAGGAGTCGGCGTAGCCCGTGTAGGATGCGGGCGCGGCGAGGGAGTCGATGCGCGGGTTGTGCTGGCCGGTTGCCTGCCAGCGCAGACCCAGCCCGGATGCCCCCCGGGAGGAGGTGCCCGGGGCGGAGGCGTTGGCGCGGCCGGGGGTCACGGACACGGTCCCGATGCCGCCGAAGCCACTCTCCTCGTGTGCGGAGGAGTCGGCGAGCCGGTCGGTGATGGTCACCTCGGTGATTTTGCCGCGGCGGGCCGCCATGGTTCGGGTGCTCACGTGCACCACGCGCGCAATGATGGTGACGTCCTGCCCCTCAACGAGTTCGGCAAAGGAGCTGAGCTCACCGCGCGGCAGGTACTTGCGCGGGAAGTATTCGAGCATCTGGCCGACCGTGGTGATTCCCAGGTGCGTGGCGATGGCCTTGGCGCTGGGGGCGGGCAGGTACTTTTTGAGGGGCGCGTTCTCGAGGCTGTCCTCGGCGGCGTAGCGCGCCAGGGCACGGCTTTTGGCCTCCGCGGCAACTGATGCGGAGGTCGATTTCTCAGCCGGGGCTTTCCGTTCAGCCGGGGCCTTCCGTTCAGCCGGGGCTTTCCGTTCAGCCGGGGCTTTCCGTTCAGCCGGGGCCTTCTTCGCGGAGGCTTTCTTCGCGGAGGCTTTCTGAGCTAGTTCTTTCTGCGCCGGTTTCTTTCGGGCGGGTGCCTTCCGTGCCGGCTTCTTCGGGGTAGATTCCTCCGGCTGATTCGTCTCCGGCTGAGCCGTCTGCCGGACGGCCAGCGCGATATCCACAAGCTCGTAGAGCGCATCGTCGGTCATGGCGTGCGCGGCGGGGCCCAGCGAATGTTTGAGCGCCCTGAGCGCTTTACGGTAGGGTGCGCTGGTTCGACGCGCGGCCCGTTCGCTCAGCTCCTCGCGGCTCGCCTCGCCGCGGGCGAAGGCGGCAAGGTCACGGACGGTCAGCTCGGCCGTGGTGCGTAGCTGTTCGTCGCTGAGGAGGGGCACCCCGCGTTCCCTCTTGTGAGGTTCGGCGAGCGCAACGGGTTCAGCCGTCTCGGCGAGTTCGGCTGGTTCGGTGGGCGCGGCAGGCTCAGCCCCGAAAAGGCCCAGGTCCAGGGCCTCCTGTTCGGGGCTGTGCTTTGGGGTGCGGTGCGGGCTCATCCGCAGCCCTCCGCGTGGTGCCCGTCCGTGAGCGAGGAGATGCGCTCGTCCGACCACTCCCCGTAGGAGGTCACGAGTCGGCGGGCCGGCTCCACCTCGGGAACGTGCACGTGCACGGCCCAGAGGCCTGCGGCCATATCCAGCGGGGTGATGAGCAGGCTATCGCCCATGCCCTCCAGCTCGAGACGCAGCTGAGCCATCGCGAGGGGTTCGCAGCGCAGGGTACCCATGAGCTCCCAGCCGCTCTCCCCCTCCTCTGCGGGAGTCTTCGCGCCCGGGGCGGGGGCGACCTGTGCGGGTGCCGCGGAGGCGGGGGTCAGCATACTCCGGACCTCCTCCTCGCTCAGGGTTGCGCCCTCCCACCTCGGGTTAGCGTGCACGACGGCCAGGTAGAAGCCGAGAGCGCCGGCGTCCACGCTTCCGGCCAGGTGCGGTGCGGGCGGATGCTCGGCGGTGCGTTCCAGGGCCCTCAGCATGGCGGCGCGGCGGGCGCGGTTCAGAGGGGTTTCCGCCCCGTCGACGTCCTCGGCACCATTCGCCCCGTTAGCTTCGGGCTCGCCAGCTTCGGGTTCATCAGCGCCGTGCGCAAGTTTCTCGGGGGCGTTCTCCCCCTCGGGGTAGTACAGCCCCAGGCTGGCCAGCTCCACCATGACGGAAAGCATCGTGGAGGGCACCATCTGCTCCCCCACGCTTGCGCGCACGCGCTCGGCGGCGCAAGCCATGGCGCGGGCCTCTGCCACCGCGTAGTCAAAACCGCGGGGTCCCTCGGAGCCCTCGCCTCCCGAGGCAGCCGCGTGAGCCGCGCGCACCCGCTCCTCATCTCGGGCGAGGGCGCTCAGCAGGGGCAGTTTCTCAGCCTCCGGGCCCAGCTCCTGGGCAAGGTTGCCGGGCAGGCCCCAGTAGCTACGCACGGCTTCCAGGCCCCAGGCGCAAAGTAGCGTTCCGGAGTTGCCGCGGGCCATCCGCGAGGCGCTCACGATGGCGCGCTCGTAGATTCCGCCCAGGCGCACCCACAGGTGGGCCAGCCTGGGCACGTCCTCGCGGTCAGCGGGGTCCTCGAAGAGGAGTTCCTCCATGCCCCGGTCGAATTCCTCGGTGAGCGTGCGCAGGGTGTGGGCCAGGTTCGACCCGGTGTCGTGGTCGGGCACGGGAAAGCCGTTGAGCTCATTGAGAGGTTCGCGGTAGTGGTCCACCACGGCCCGGGCGCTCGCGGACCAGGCGATACCGAATCGATAGGCTCGCATGCAGGCCCGGCGGTACACCTCGCGGGCCTCGCGCCGGGAGGCGTTGAGCTCGGGGCCGGTCGGCGCAGAAGCGCTATTCGACCCCTCAGAAAGGCCCCCGGGACGGGCATCACCGCTGGTTTCGGCGGGCTGGGTGCCCCGCGAGTCTTCACGTTCTGTCCTCATGCTCCCCTCCTGCGGTTCCGGTTTCTGGTGTTTCCGCGAGCCCACGCGCGCGCCAGGGCTGGCCCGCGCCACGGCTAATTGCGGTAATTCGCAGATCGGCGGGTGGGCGTCACTTTAGCACCCACACCCCTGCTTCGTATTTCTATTCTAATAGAATTTTCGATTAAATGTACGGTATTTTCCGCGAAACTCAAGAGTCTAAGAACCCGCGGGTCCCGGCTCGCGCTAGGCCCCGTAGTGTTCCCAGCCCAGCTCGCTCAGGGGCACGCCGTTCATGAGCACGGCACCGGCCGCGAGCGACCCGCGATGCCCCGCACCGTAGTGCCCACCGGCCAGGGGATCCGCACTGTGGGCTCGGCCCGCGCGGTCCACGCGGCACGAGCCCAGGGTCGTAAAGCCCTCGGGCACCTCCGCGGGGAAGGTCGCCAGCAAGCCGTGATCCTCTCCCCCGCCGAGCACGAAGGCCCTGGCCAGGGAGGCGGGGCTCTCGGCCCCCTCGTTGTGTTCGACGATGGTCAGCAGCAGACGGGCCACGGGCAGCAGGGGCGCGGCAAGCGCATCCACGGCGGCCTCGTCCAGGTGAATCTGCACGCCGGATGCGCGGGCGATCCGGCCCGAATCCTTGACGAGTCCGTCGGAAACGTCCAGCATGGCGTTCGCGCCCGCATCGCGCGCCGCCTCGCCCAGGGGCACCGGACTGATCGGGCGCATCTGCGCGTCAATGGCACGTTCGCAGGCCTCGAGCATTTCGGCAGCTTCGGCGCTATTCAGGGTTCCGATGAGGTCCAAAAGCCCCTCGGACAGGGGAATTTCGGGGAGCGGCTCGTGGGATAGCCCGCCGTTCGCGATGCCCTTCAGGAGCACCATTGCGGGGCGGGACAGCGGGTTGAGGAGCAGCCGCAACCCGGCGTCAGCCCAGCCGGTACGCCCGGCCAGCGCGAGCGTGTCACCCGCCTGCGCGCCGGAGCGTAGCACGGGCCGGTCGGTGCGACCCAGGGCGGTGACGGTCACCGAAATCTCGCCGGAGGCACCCATGTCGCCCCCGGCAATCGTGCAGTCCTCGGCTCCGCAGGCGCGCACGCCGTCCACGAGCCCCCGGGCGAAGTCCTCGACCCAGCCGTAGAGGGTTTCACCCGGCAGGCTCAGGGATGCGAAGAGGCTCACGGGCCGCGCGCCCATGGCGGCGACGTCGGCCAGGTTTTGCGTGGCCGATTTGCGGCCGACCTCGTACCCGCCACTACGGGTTCCGCCGAACCCTCCGGGCCAGGGGTCCATAAAGTCTTGGTTTTGCACGAGGGTATCGGTGGTGACCACGGTCCGCTCGGTCGAGGGGGTCAGCACGGCGCAGTCGTCTCCGGGTCCCACCTCGAGCGCTTCGGTGCGCCCCGATGCGCGGAGTGCATCGGTCACTCGTTCGTTATGCGCCTCGATAATGGGCATGAAGGCGCGCAGAACGCGGGACTCTCCCAGCTGCGCGAGAGGCGTCTCGCGCGTGGGATGGTCCCGCGTTTCACTAGATGTTTGAGGATTCACACCCTTAATTATCGCGTATTCTGCGCTACGCGTTAGCTCGCGGCCGCTTTTCTCACTAGGGAGAATGACGGCCCTGTCTCTACCCGTTCGGGAGGCTTAGCTTCCCTGGCTGAAGTAGCGGATTGCCAGGGCAATCAGCACGATGCCGATGAGCGAGAAGAGAATCAGCGGCGCGATGCCAGACAGGCCCGAGTCGTCCGCGTCGGCATTCTTCACGGCCTGCTCCTGCGAGGCGTTCGCGCCGTCGGCCTTGGTCACGCTCTTGGCGGAGCGGCTGGCGGTAGCGGACGCGGAGGAGCTGGGCGACTTCGATGCTGCCGCCGAGCTGGGCGACTTCGAGGGGCTAGCCCCTGCAGTTCGGTCATCCTCGGAGTTGTTACGCGAGAGATAACCGGCCACCCAATCGGCCGCACCGGGGATGGAATCCTGCGAACCGTTGTTCGCCGCGATGCGCCCCAGCGTGGTGGAGCCGGAGGGCAGCGGATCCTCATCGGTGTCACCAATCGGGGTCGGCTTTGCGGATTCGCTCGACGCCGACGAAGTACTCGGGCGCACCACCTCGATGGAGATGACGGTGTCCTCTTGACGCCTGGTCGGCGCAATAACCTCACGGTCCACCGAGGGCGCCGGCGCCACGGGCTCTGTCTCCGGAGGAGCCACAGGTTGGTTCGGGGTGTTATCCCTGGGTTCGTCGGAAATCACGGGGATAACGGGAACCACCGGCTGTTGCTTAGGTTCCTGAGTGGGCTCCGGATTGGGCACGGGGACAACCGGCTGTTGCTTAGGTTCCTGAGTGGGGTCCTTAACCGGGTTCGGGTCTGCGTCCTTCGACGGCTCCTTGGGCGGCTCGGGGGCGGGATCCTGAGTAGGCTCGGGGGTCACGTCCTTGGAGGGTTCCGGAGTCGGTTCAGGGATGGGGTCCTGGGTCGGTTCAGGGGTGGGGTCCTGAGTAGGCTCGGGGGTCGGATCCTGAGTCGGCTCGGCGCTCTTCGACGGTTCCGGGGTCGGCTCGGCGCTCTTCGAAGGTTCCGGAGTGGGCTCGGCACTCTTCGAAGGCTCCGGAGTGGGCTCAGCAGTCTTCGACGGTTCCGGGGTCGGCTCGGCGCTCTTCGAGGGTTCCGGGGTGGGCTCGGCGCTCTTAGAAGGCTCCGGGGTCGGCTCGGCGCTCTTAGAAGGCTCGGGGGTGGGCTCGGCAGTCTTTGAAGGCTCCGGAGTGGGCTCAGCAGTCTTCGACGGCTCAGGGGTAGGGTCCGCACTCTCAGAAGGTGCCGGAGCGGCCTCCTTGGTCGGCTCAGCACTCTCGGACGGGGTCGGCTGGGCATCAGAAGTAACGCGAGGGGATGCCTCAGCATCGGCCGTCGCGGAGGAAGTAGCTTCGGTGGTAGGCCACGCACTCACCGTAGCTAGGGTAGGAACTGCCGTCTGCGAATGTTCGTCAACGGCGGGGTCTAGGGTTTGGTCTGCAGCGTTTTCGGGGTGCACCGGTACCTGGGCGGCATCCTGTATATCCTGCGCAAACGAGGCTACAAAGGGGCTTCCGGAAGCAACCAGTGCTGTCGCCAGACTCGCAGAGACCACCTTACGGTTTCGTTTTCCCAAAAGGTTGTCCTTGACTTTCTGATATTTCGTGAGTGAATAGGTATCCCATCAGCGAGCGACGGAATACCATCAGTTATTCTACCGAATTAGTGGATTCTTTCCCGTCTATCTTATCGCTTTTGGGTATGCCTTCGAGGCTTGTCATGAATTTTTACGACCGCTTATTCGGGTTTATTACCCTTTGCGGGCGCTACATTCACTTGTGAGAAAATTTGCATTACCCCTAATCGGTATGCACTTTTACTCGATAAATCCCAAAGGCATTCTAAAAGTATAACCGTCAAGTGATTTTTCACACTAGAGAAATTAGAATGTCTCTCATATATTCTTGAGAGTCCCCCCTGCGGCTCGGCCGGTGGGGCGCGACGACGCCGAGAGAGTGCACACAAGCCGGGGCACCGTACGGAAGACAGAGTACGGCGCCCCGACTAATGCAGAAACTAGCGCAGGCCCAGGGGGCGTTCCATCGCCAGGGTCAGCAGCTCGCTAATCAGGTCGGTGTAGGAAATACCGGTGTTCTCCCACATGGTCTTGTACATCGAAATCGGGGTAAAGCCGGGCATGGTGTTCACCTCGTTGATGACCAGGCGGCCGTCCTCGGTGTAGAAGAAGTCCGCACGCGACAGGCCCTCGCCGTCCAGCGCCAGGAATGCCTTGACTGCCAGCTCGCGCAGGCGCTCCTGCACATCCTGCGGCAGGTTCGCCGGGCACACGGTCACGGCCGAGGACTCAGAGACGTACTTGGCCTCGAAATCGTAGAAGCCGTGATCCTGATCCACAACCTCGATCTCGCCGGGGTAGGATGCGCGCGGCATCTCGCCGTGGTGGCCGTCCAGCACGGCACATTCAATCTCGCGGCCCACGATGCCGGCCTCGATGATAATCTTCGGGTCGTGGCGGCGAGCCTCCTCGATGGCGGGCACGAGCTCCTCCACCGAATCCACCTTGGTAATACCGAAGGAAGAACCTGCGCGGGTCGGCTTCACGAACAGGGGGAAGCCCAGCTTCAGCACGCGCTCCAGAATCTGCTCGCGGTCCTCGTGCTCCCACTGGCGGTTGGTCACGACCTCGTAGGGGCCGACCTCCAGGCCGGCGGACTCGAAGGCAACCTTCATGAAGTGCTTGTCCATACCCACGGCCGAGGCGGTCACACCGCAACCCACATAGTGCAGGTCAGCCATCTCCAGCAGACCCTGCACGGTGCCGTCCTCACCGAAGGGGCCGTGCAGTAGCGGGAACACAACGTCCACCGGTGCGGTGCGGGTAACGTTGCCCTCAGCATCCACCAGGGTCAGGCGGGAATCGCCGGCACCCATCGGCAGGAACACCTGCTGGGTACCCGCGGGGAACTCTGCGGTACCGCGAGTGCCGGCGGTCAGCTCGGCGAGCTGCTGCTCATCGGTCAGGTACCAGCGGCCGTCACGGGTAATACCGATAGTGATGACGTCGTAGGCGGTGCGGTCAATAGCGCCCAGAACGCCGGCAGCGGTAATGAGCGAAATCGGGTGCTCGGAGGAGCGGCCACCGCACAGCAGGGCGACGGTCTTCTTCTCGGTCATATATTTCTCCCTGTTCGTTTCGGGGCGTACCCGCCCCACTTACAGCCCATTGTATCGTCTCTTACGGGCCTTTCTGACACTAGTACCCAAGCTGCGGTAACCGCAGATACCGGGGTCATGGCGCACGGTGAATACGCAGCACAGGCCCATCAAATAAGGCGGTAATCAGCTGATGCATGTGCGCATCGTCGGTGGTGAGAGTGGCGGTGCGGGGGCGCCTGGGGTGAGTTTTTACCGGTTCCATCACACCTGTACCCGCCAGATGATGAGCGGTAATAGTTAGCACCGCCGCACGTTCACGCCGCGTTGGAAACTCAGTGTGCAGTATCTGCCGCAGATATTCAGACACGTTCATGGTGTCCTCGGCAGAACCTGCGGCTGCGAGCACTATAGCGGTTTGAGGCAGCAGGTATGCCCATCGGCGGAATGCCATGACCCCCGTCATCTCCTCGGGGCACGAATCAGCCTGTTCGTCCCAGGGAACCACCACAATATCGACGCTCTCAAGAGCCTCGTATATATCGGTGGTGTAAGTCACCGGAAGCTGGTGCGCGGTTTCTCCCATATCGGCGGGTTCCCACAGGTATACCGGGCGATCGCACTCGGTTTTTTGAGCTACCGACCCTGTAGCTGCAGCACACAGCGCCCCATACCCTGCGGAGCCCAACACAGCGGTGGTTACCGAGCTCAGGTTCATTGCGTGCTCTTAATGCCCTTCATGTTTAAGGGAACGCCCCAGCAGCTTCGGGGCGAGGTCCTCAATGCTGATGCGGCCCGAAAGCACCGCCACCACGGCCTCCACGATGGGCATTTCCACGCCGTGGCGGCGAGCCAGCTCGGCCACCACGGGAGCCGACTTAATCGACTCGGCCGTCTGGCTCATGTGCTCGTGCAGGCGGTCGGGGGCAACCCCCTCGGCCAGCAGGCGGCCGGCCGTGTGGTTACGGGACAGCGGCGAGGAGCAGGTGGCGATCAGGTCGCCCATGCCGGCCAGTCCGCTCATGGTCGAGGCCTCGCCACCCAGCGCCACCGCAAGGCGGGTAATCTCCGCCAGGCCGCGCGTCATGATGGAGGCCTTCGAATTATCGCCGTAGTTGCGGCCCTCGCAGATACCCACGCAGAGGGCAATCACGTTCTTGACCAGGCCGCCGATTTCGGTGCCGACCACGTCCGTGTTGGTGTAGGGGCGGAAGTAGCCGCAGGCAATGGCGCGGGCCACGGCCTCGGCCACGGGCAGGGTACGGGCCGCCACGACGGATGCCGTGGGCTCCTCCCCCATAATCTCAGTGGCCAGGTTCGGTCCCGAGAGCACGCACACGCGGTGTGGAATGTGGCCGATCGCGCGCACATCCGCGCCGCGCATCGCGAGGGCCTCCTCCAGCTCCTCGGTAATGACCTGCGACATGCGCAGGCCCGTGCCGGTTTCCAGGCCCTTGGCCAGGGAGACCAGCAACGCATCCGACTCGATGAAGCGGGCGTAGTTCTGCAACTGCGAGCGCAAAACCTGTGCCGGCAGAGCCAGGACCACCAGGTCCGCCCCGGTCAGCGCCGAGGGCGCGTCCGCGGTGAAGTGCAGGTTGTCGGGGAGCTTAAAGCCCGGGAAGTAGCGGGAGTTCTCGCGGGTGCGTTCGCACTCGGCCATGGCCTGCTCGTCGCGACCGATGAGGGTCACGCGGGTGTTGTCGCCGCGCTCGCGAGCGGCGTCCGCCGCGATCTTGGCGAAGGCCGTGCCCCAGCTACCCGCGCCGAGAATCGCAATGGATTCCACGGTGGGTGAGAGGGTGAACTCGGGGCTCGGTGCCGGAGTTCGTCCAAAGAAGCTCATGGGAACCTGTCTCTCTCGCGCTTCCCCACGGATGCGGGGTGCGGGCATTGGTGTGGCTGGTAAGGGGAGGGCGCGAGCCGGGATCGCGCGGGCGGCCGGGGCGAAGGTCTACTTCGCGTCCGGTTCGCCGAGGGCGCCGCCGACCGGACCCGAGGGGGTGCCGGGGGCTTCGCGGCGCTTGGTGCGCGGGTTCCAGCGTCCCTCGGGGGCCTTCTCGCCGCGGATTTCCTCAAGTTCGGCGGTGATGGCGTCCAGCATCGCGTCGGTGACCACGCCCAGCTCGGTGCGGGTGTGCTTCGCCTCCGGGCTGGGGTCGGTCACGAGGGAGGCGATGTCGAGGGCCGGTCCGACCTTTACTCGCACGGTCTTGCGGGGGAAGAGCGAAACCTTGCGCTTTTCCTTCACGCGACCGTCCTCGCCGGGCTCATCCACGTAGCCGAGAATCTGTTCGTCGCCCCAGTGCGCCACCGGGTAGACGGGCGCGCCGGTGGACAGGGCCAGACGAGCCGCGCCGGTGCGGGCCTGCATGGGCCACAGCTGCGGGTCATGGGTGGTGGTACCCTCGGGGAAAATCACGACGGCGCCGCCGGCCTCCACGACCTTGCGAGCGGTAATCAGTGACTTGCGGGCATCCACCGAGCCGCGAACCACGGGGATGTGCGCGAGCTTGCGCATGATGTAGCCGAGCACGGGAGCGCGGAAGAGCGAATCCTTCGCCAAGAAGCGCGGCAGGGCTCCGTTGACGAACGCGGGGAAAGCCACGGTGACCGGGTCGAGCTCGGTCGTGTGGTTGGCAACGATGATGTACCCGCCATTCTTCGGCAGGTTCTCGCGGCCGGTAATTTCGACGCGCGCGATGAGCTTATACACCCCGCGCGCTGCGTTACCGAGCACCTTGTAGAGCGCATCGCCGTAGGCGGTGGGTTCAATTTCCGGCAGTGCCTTCTTTCCCTTCTGCCCGCTCATTAGCCCTGGACCTCAACTGCCTCGGGCTCCACCACGACGATGGCGGCGTCCGGCTTGGGAGCCTTGGAGGCCTTGCGTGCCAGCACCTCAAAGTTGGCGCCCAGGTTCTTGAGCTTCTGCTCAAAGTTCTCGTAGCCGCGGGCGATCAGCTCAACACCGCTCACGTGGGAGGTACCCTTGGCGGTCAGAGCCGCGATGATGTGGGAGAAGCCGCCGCGCAGGTCGGGAACCTCGATGTCGGCACCGGTCAGCGGGGTGGGGCCGGAGATGATGGCGGAGTGGCCGTAGCCCTTACCCTCGAAGCGGCAGGGTGCGCCGCCCACGCAATCGCGCATCACCACAATGTCGGCACCCATCTGCTTGAGGGCGTTGGTAAAGCCGAAGCGCTCCTCGTACACGGTCTCGTGCACGATGGAGGCACCCTTGGCCTGGGTCAGCGCCACGACGAGCGGCTGCTGCCAGTCGGTCATGAAGCCGGGGTGCACGTTGGTTTCAAAGACGATGGGCTTGAGCTCTGCGCCGGGGGTGCGGCGTGCGGGATGGGTGAAGCGGATGCCCTCGTTGGTCACCTCGTACAGGCCGCCCATCTTGCGGAACTGGTTCAGGAACGCGGTCATATCCTTCTGAGCCGCGCCGCGCACGAAGATGTCGCCGCCGGTGGCCAGGGCCGCGGAGGCCCAGGAAGCGGACTCGTTGCGGTCGGGCAGGGAGGTGTGGTCATAGCCGGTCAGCTCGTCCACGCCCTCGATGACGATGGTGCGGTCCTCGTTGATGAAGATGATGGCGCCCATCTTCTGCAGTACGGCGATGAGGTCGATAATCTCGGGCTCAATCGCGGCGTTGCGCAGAACGGTCTTGCCCTTGGCGCGCACGCCGGTGAGCAGAACCTGCTCGGTAGCGCCCACGGAGGGGTAGTTCAGCACAATCTCGGCGCCCTTCAGGCCCTCTTCGGGCACGATCAGGGTGGTGCCGGTCTCGTCGTCCTTCTCGACGACGGCGCCGAACTTACGCAGCGCGGCCATGTGATAGTCGATGGGGCGGTCACCGATCTTGCAGCCGCCCAGGTTGGGGATGCGCGCGGTGCCCAGGGTGTGCAGCAGCGGGCCCACCATCAGAATCGGAATACGCGAGTTACCACCGAAGAGCTGAATCTCCTCCGCGTTCTTGGCCGCGGTGGTCGCGTCCTGGGCGGGGTTGAGGGTGAGAACACCGGACTCGGGATCATAGTCAACCTTCGCACCGTGCAGTTCGACCAGGGTGGTAACGATCTCCACGTCGCTCAGGTCGGGGACGTTGCGCAGGGTCGAGGGGGTCGAACCGTGTAGTGCTGCGACCATCGCCTTGGGCACCAGATTCTTGGCGCCGCGTACGTGAACCTCACCGACGAGCGGGGTGCCACCTTCGATGCGAAGCTTGCTGATGTTCTCAGTCATTAAAAATCCTTTGGAGCGTCGGTCGGTGCGACCCGAACCGGAAAACCGTGTGTAACTGCGCCAGCGTTGTGTACGTGCCGTGCCTTCGAGCGCGAAGGTGAAACGGGCGCATATATTCATCATTATTCTAAGCCCCAGTGTAAAGGTGCTCCAAACAAGGAAGGACGTTCCCCCGTAGTGGGCCCACTATGCGGAGAGTGCACCTCCGATACGCGGCGCTACGCCTGCCTCACTCCCCCCCCCCACCCCGCCAGACAGATTGTGGTGCTTGGCGGCGCGGATACCACCTCGCGGATTCGACGCTTGACGTTTCTGAGGTGCCTGGGTGCGGTCAAGACCTCGCCCCGAAAAATACTTGAGAAAACGCTTGGAAAAATAAATTAACATACCTGAAAATTCATTACATTGCAAATAAATGCGGGATTGGGGCTAAATATATCGTCGAAAACCCTGAACATAACCCGGAACTTGAACCTTACTCGCGTTTCGCCCCTACAATAACGTGCGTAGCCGCACCTGTACGCTACACACCGAAAGAACCCAATGAACTACCGTCACACATCACACACCACCGCGCATCACACCGATTTCCGAGCCACCGGCACCCGAGCCGTAGCATCGCCGAAGATGTCTCGCCGCAACCTCGTTCGGGGAGTCGCCTGGAGCACCCCCGTCATCCTCGCAAGCTCCGCCATCCCGGCGTGGGCAGCTAGCGTCGAGGCCTGTACCCCCGCCCTCTCTCTCAAGCCCACGGCCACCGGCTACGACGACGTGAAGGGGGCCTACAGCGAATGGATCGTTCCGCAGGGCACCGGCCGCGTTCGTTTCGACCTGATTGGCGGCGCAGGCGGAGCCACCTCCTCCTTTACCCCCTCGTACCTTGCCCAAGAGACTGACTCCTACCTCATCGGCGGAGGCGCGGGTGCCCAGCTCAGCGGCATCCTGAAGGTCTCGGAGGGCGATATTCTGCGCGTCTGGGCCGGCAACGGCGGCGTCGGTGCCGCATCCGGCACCCGCCCCGCACTCGGCGGCGGCGGTTATGCGGCGGGCGGCGATTCCACCGGCTCCAGCACGCAGATCGGTCAGGCGCAGACCCCCGAGAGCGTCTCCGGCATCGTCTACGGAGCCTCCGGCGGCGGCTCCTCAGCTATCGAGCTGGTCCGCAACGGCACCGTCACCGTGGTAGCCGTGGCCGGCGCTGGCGGAGGTGGCGCGCAGTTCGCGACCCTCGCAAGCCACTTCGCGGTCTTTTCGGAAGCCCCCGACGACCAGCTCAACCCGGCCATGCGCATTGCCGCGGATGGTGCCGGTACCGCTATCGGCGGCGGCAACGCCGGGGCCGACGCGAGCCAGGATAACGATGGCCAGGGCGGCATGCTCATGGCGAGCCCATACCAGGTTCTCCACCCCGTCACCACCTGGGACGAAGACATGGACCTGCGCATCAGCGTTACCGGAGGCACCCCGGGCCGCGCGGGCGTACCCGGCAAGACCGGAGAGGCACTCATCGGCGTACTCGGCGCCGATCGCCAGCTGACGCTCAAGGACATGAAGACCCCCTGGTTTGAGAACGTCAAGTTCCCGCCCTACTACAGCTACGACGGCGACTCCGTGGTCACCGGCGTCAAGGGCACCGGAGGCTCCGAGGCTACCTCCGGGTACAAGGGTCGAGGCGGCTCTGGTGCCCTCATCGCCCACGAGCAGGATAGGTTCAGCCTGACCAGCATCGCCTCGGGTGGCGGTGCTGGATACGGCGGCGGCGGTGCGGCCCTGAACATCTGGACGGCCGCCACCTACTTTGAGGACGTCTTCGGCCGCCAGGCGCAGTTCAGTGAGGGAGGCAACATCACCTCCGTCACCGCGATGAGCAGCGGCGGCGGCGCGGGCGGCAGCTACATCAACCACGAGCTGGTGAGCGACTTCAGCCTGTCCACCGCAAAGAACGCGAACTCGCAGGTGGGCGTGCGCTCCCCCGGCTCGGTGCAGCTGTACACCTGCTCGGAGAACGCATCCCTCGCCTCCCCCATCACGGGAGAGACTGCCTAGCGGTATTCCGCGGTATTCCACGCGCATGACAAAAGCTCGGGGCGGTCACCTTTTCGGTGACCGCCCCGAGCTTTTAGCTATCGATGCTCTCGCGGCAGCAAGGTGAAGGCGTTTAGAGCTCCTGAGTGCGCGGCATCCAGGAGGGGCGCTTCGCCTCGTACGCCTCGATGGCGTCAATGTTCTGCAGGGTCAGGCCGATGTCGTCCAGGCCCTCCATGAGGCGCCAGCGCACGTAGTCGTCAATCTCGAAGGGAACGACCAGCGCACCCACGGTCACGGTCTTCGACTCCAGGTCGACCGTGATTTCGGTGCCGGGCTCGTGCTCCAGGGCCTTCCAAATCAGCTCAACGTCATCCTGGGCGACCTGGGCGGTCACCAGGCCCTGCTTGCCCGAGTTACCGCGGAAAATATCGGCAAAGCGAGCCGAGATAACGACCTTGAAGCCGTAGTCGCGCAGCGCCCACACGGCGTGCTCACGCGAGGAACCGGTACCGAAGTCGGGGCCGGCCACCAGAACGCTACCGTGCTTGTAGGGCTCCTGGTTCAGGATGAACTCGGGGTCCTTGCGCCAGTTGGCGAAGAGCGCGTCGTCGAAGCCGGTCTTGGTCACGCGCTTGAGGTAGACCGCGGGGATAATCTGGTCGGTATCAACATTCGAAGAACGCAGCGGTACGCCGATACCGGTGTGCTTAATAATGGGTTCCATAATGGCTCTCCTTTATAGCGTCGGTGGCGTATTACGCCAGAACGTCGGACGGTGCGGACAGGGTACCGCGCACGGCGGTTGCGGCGGCAACCACCGGGGAGACCAGATGGGTGCGGCCGCCCTTGCCCTGGCGTCCTTCAAAGTTACGGTTCGAGGTGGAGGCGCAGCGCTCGCCGGGTGCCAGCTGGTCGGGGTTCATACCCAGGCACATGGAGCAGCCGGCGAATCGCCAATCGGCACCGAAGTCCTTGAAGACCTTGTCCAGACCCTCTTCTTCGGCTTGTGCGCGCACCTTCTGGGAGCCGGGCACGACCATCATGCGCACGTTTTCGGCGATGGTGCGGCCGCGCACGATGTCGGCCGCGGCGCGCAGGTCCTCGATGCGGGAGTTAGTGCAGGAGCCCAGGAAGACGACGTCCACGGGGATTTCCTTCATGGGGGTACCCGCCTCCAGGCCCATGTACTCGAGGGCGCGGGTTGCGGCGACCTTGTCGTTCTCGTCCTCAAAGTCGTCGGGGGACGGCACGGACTGGCTCAGCGGCACGCCCTGGCCGGGGTTGGTGCCCCAGGTGACGAAGGGCTCGAGCTCGTCGGCGTTGATGAAGATTTCCTTGTCGAAGACGGCGCCCTCGTCGGTGGGCAGGGTCTTCCAGTACTCCACGGCCTTGTCCCACTCTTCACCCTTGGGGGCGTGCGGGCGGCCCTTGATGTACTCGAAGGTGGTCTCGTCGGGGGCAACCATGCCGGCGCGTGCACCCGCCTCGATGGACATGTTGCACATGGTCATGCGGCCCTCCATGGAGAGGGAGCGGATGGCGGAACCGCGGTACTCGAGCACGTAGCCCTGGCCACCGCCGGTGCCGATCTGCGCGATGACGGCGAGGATGATGTCCTTAGCGGTCACGCCGGGCTTGAGGGTGCCCTCAACGTTGATGGCCATGGTCTTGAAGCGTGCCAGGGGCAGGGTCTGGGTGGCCATGACGTGCTCCACCTCGGAGGTACCGATACCGAAGGCCAGAGCACCGAACGCGCCGTGGGTGGAGGTGTGGGAGTCACCGCAGACGATGGTCATGCCGGGCATGGTCAGGCCGAGCTGCGGGCCGACCACGTGCACGATACCCTGTTCCTTGTCGCCCAGGGAGTGGATGCGCACACCAAATTCCTTGGCGTTGCGGCGCAGGGTCTCAATCTGGGTGCGGCTGGTCAGGTCGGCGATGGTGCCGAAGATGTTGTCGGTGGGGGTGTTGTGATCCTCGGTGGCGATGGTCAGGTCGAGACGGCGCAGGGGGCGGTTCTCGATGCGCAGGCCCTCGAAGGCCTGGGGCGAGGTCACCTCGTGCAGTAGCTGCAGGTCGATGTAGAGCAGGTCGGGCTTGCCATTTTCGCCGGGGACGACAACGTGGGCGTCCCAGACCTTCTCGGCGAGGGTGCGCGGACGAGCGTCCGCGGGGTGTGCGTTCTGTTCGCTAGTCATAGTTTCTCCTGCTGTGATGCGTTGCTGCGGTGTGGGGTGCGATGGCCGAGAGGCGGTTCGGGCTCTTGGGCTCGGACTTCCAGAACGGCAGGTGGGGAGCGGATTATGTACCCGCAACTACCGTCAAACCAGTATTTTCCTGCGGCGTGTCGCATAAATTTTCATGAGTTCTTAGCCCGTGAGACGGACCGAAACTCACTCCGAACACCCCGTGTTTTTGTGTGGGCTTCATCCGTGAACCTATCAAAAATTCACGAATTTTCCCGGTATTGAGCGGGGATTTTCGCATATTTTCGGCAATAAACCCACACAAACACTTATTATGAAACATTCATAATTTACACCGAAGGCGGTCCTTCAATCTTCGACTCTGCACACCTATGAGTCCACAAAGTCCGGGTTATCTTTCATATTCTGAGATAGAATGAAGGAATGACTCCTTCCGCATCACGTTTCAGCGCACACGGAATGCGTCACGTCAACGCATCCACACAACACAACGCACCGATCATCGACCCCGTCAAGCCGCCCGAGCATATGAACGCCGATGAGCAGGTGGTAGAGGTACACTCCCACGGTTCCTCCGGCGTGGGTGTGCTCGACAAGGCCACGCTCATCCTCGACTGCCTCGAGGCCGGCCCCGTCTCCCTGGGCGATCTCGTCAAGGCCACCGGCCTGGCACGCCCCACCGCGCACCGCCTCGCCGTAGCCCTGGTCCACCACCGCCTCGTGGCCCGCGACGTGCAGGGCCGCTTCATGCTCGGCCCGCGCCTGGCCGAGCTGGCCTCCGCTACGATCTCTGACGAGCTCACCACCGTGGCCAACCCGATTCTGCAGCAGCTCAGCATCGACGCCGACGAGTCCACCCAGCTGTACCGCCGTCAGGGCGATTGGCGCGTATGCGTCGCGACCGCTCCCCGCCCCTCCGGCATGCACGAGTCCATCCCCCTGGGCACCCAGCTGTCCATGCAGGCCGGCTCCGCCGCACAGGTGCTGCTGGCGTGGGAAGACCAGAACCGCATCGTCGAGGGCCTGCGCGACGCCCACTTCAGCGCCGCCATGCTCGCGGCCGTGCGCCGCATCGGCTGGGCACAGTCCGTGGGCGAGCGCGAACGCGGCACCGCCTCGGTTTCGGCCCCCGTGCGCGCGCCCGGCGGCAAGGTGATTGCGGCCGTGTCCATCTCGGGCCCGATCGACCGCATGACCCGTCAGCCCAACCGCAACTACCCCGAGCTGGTCTTCAAGGCCGCGCATGCCATTACCGAGGGCCTGCGCGAGCTTTCGGCCTCGCACGAACACGTTGACAGCGAGGCGGAAAACCCCGCCGAACCCAGCGAGGTCGGCTAGCTTCAGCGGCACCTCGCAGAAACAGCACCTCACAGACTAATAGTCCCTCCCCACCATTTCCGGTGGGGAGGGACTATTTGTATCCTGGCAGGTGTGCGCCGAGCCGAGTTATCCGCGCCCGGCTATCCCGCTAGGGCCGAATCTCGAGCGCCGAACGGTAGGCCTGCAAGCGCTGAGCCTCCTCCCGCACGGGCTCGATGACGCAAGCGCGGACCGCCTCCTCGACCCCCGCGTTCAGGCGGACGCGCAGGCGGCGGGCGTAGCGTCGGGCACCCCAGGCCGTCAGCAGTCGCCCCAGCCCGGCGGTGGCAATGCCCAGCAGCACGCCCAGGATGACGAGCAGGGTCGGCAGGGGCACCGGGAACCCCTCGGGGGCGGGAGGCGGCGGCAGCTGAATCTGCAGGTAGCCCAGCCCCGCGATGAGGGTCAGCCAGGCCACGCCCACCAGGGCGCTGAGCAGGGCCAGCCACTGCAGCACGTTGAAGAACGCCCACGGGGCGCGCTGGCGGCCGCGCGTGTAGTCGATGCGCGCGATGTCGCGCTCAATCAGGGTCGGTAGCTCGGACTCCCGTGAGAGGGCCGCCTCGCCGAGGGAACGCTTCCAGGGTTCACTCACGTTCTGTCCCATGCGCGAGCCGTAACGGCGCACCGCGTTGGCCATGTTTGCCTTCTGCGCGGCGCTCAGCGGGGGTAACGAGGGGACCACAAGCTCGGGGGCGGAATCCTGGGCGGAGCCACCCAGCATCCCGGGGTTCGAGACCCCGGCACCTTTCTCGTGCCCGCCCTTCGTGTCGCTCTTTGCGCCGTTCTTTCCTTCGGAACCGGTTCCGAGGTGAAGGCGGCGCAGGGGGTCGGCTTTCAGGCGTCCCACCCAGCGCGTGGCAATCCAACCGGTGCGGGTGCGGGCCGCACGGCGGTACGACTCGGTGGCCGCCTCCAAAACCTGGGCGGCGGGGCTCGCATCGTAGCAGGCCTGCGTCAGCTCCCGCTCGACATTCAGCGCGTAGGTTCCGGCCAGGACCGTCCCCTCTCCCCCGGCGTAGGCGCGCAAATCGTTGGCGATGGCGTGCAGCTGGGCGTCCGTGCTCTGCAGCGAGGCGCTCTTCGCGGCGGCCACCTGAGCCAGCAGGTCGCGGAGCGCGTCCATTCCCTCACCGGTTCGGGCCGAGACGGCTAGGGGCGGAGCCAGCAGGTGCCGGTCGGTACCTTCGGCCTGCATCAGGTGCGTCAGGGAGGCCAGCACGGCGGGCACTTCGGAGGGCTCAAGCTTATCGGCCTGGTTGAGAACGCAGAGGGTCTGCGCACCGGAGGCGGCCAGCGGCACCATGAACTCGCTGTGAATCACCGCATCGGCGTACTTCTGGGGGTCGACAACCCAGACGAGCACGTCCACGTAGCGCATCATGCGGGCGGCAAGCTCGCGGTTGGCGGTGGTGACGGAATCGAAGTCGGGCATGTCCAGCAGAATCAGGCCGCCGGTGCGGGTGCGGGTTTCGCCGCGGCCCACCATGCGCCGGATGCGGTTGAAGAGGCCCGGGGCCGGCTCGGTCACCGCGTTGGGGGCGGACTGCGCGCTCGCGGCGTTCTGCGTCTGCCCCTCGACGTCCCGGATAAATTCCGTGCTCTGGGGGTAAACGCGGTTCTCGATGCCCAGCCAGTCCAGCAGTTCGTCGCTGTCCTCGGCACCCCAGACGGCGGCCTGCACCGCGGAGGTCGTGGGACGTGTGGGCGCCGAGCGGGCGATGGGGTACCCCGCCACGGCGTTGAAGAGCGTGGACTTGCCGCTGCCTGTCGCGCCGAAGAAGCCGATGATGGTGTGCTCGGTGGAGAGCTCGCGGCGGCGGCTCAGGCGTTCGAGGGCCTCGGATGCCTCGAGCACCACGGATTCGGGGAGGCGGTCGCGGCCATAGTCCAGCGCGTCGTTGAGGCTCGCGACGGCCCGGGCAAAGGTTGAGACGGCCCGGGGAGCCTGGGGTTCCGCCGGCGGGTTTGGGCGGTCACCTCGGGGGTTGTGGGTGGTCATAGTGGGCTTTCTGGAAAGTCTGGTGGGTTTTGGCTGGGGGCTCTAGAACCGCTGCCGGGAAGATGTGGTTCCTGTGGCTAGGCGCTCTCGGCGGTCATGGCCTCGGCAAGCGATTGCACGCTGCGGGCCGCGTCCCAGACCGTTTCGGCGGGTACTTCGGGTTCGGTTTCCGCCAGCAATTCGGTGAAGGGTCGTCCGTGCTCGCGCAGCAGGGCACCCATGCGTTCGAGCAGGTCGGTGCGGGCCCGGGTGGCCATGCGGCGCACGGCGTCCTCGCCGAAGATGGATTCGAGGAGCTTGGCGCCGACCACGCCGCTACCGCCGGCGATGCCGACCTCCACGCCGGTGAGACCTCCCGTGAGGCTGAACGCGGCGACCATCATGAGCACGGCCACGGCGTTGACGCTCAGCGAGAGGAATCGGGCGCGCTGGCGCTTGCCGGCACCCTCCTCTCGAATCATGTCGAGCACCGAGGCCTGCCAGAGGCGGATTTCCGCGGCCACGGCAGCCGAGAACTCATCCTCGGACGTGGCGCCGGCGGTCGGGGCGGGGGCCGCATCCAGCCGGTGCAGCAGGGAGCGGCCGGCGCGGGTCGAACGCCAGCGGGCGCGGGTGCCTTCGGAGGCTCGGGAGGCCGCATCCACGACCACGGCGTAGATGCCGCTTTCGAGGGCATCCTCGACCTTCTGCGCGGCGGCGGGTTGGCCCCGCAGCGCCGAGCCCACGCGGTCGCGCAGGCGGCCGATGGTGCTGTCCAGGGAGCGGAAGAAGTCGCCGGTGCCCACGAAGTCGTGCCAGCGAGAGAGCACCTCGCCGCGCAGCAGCGAGCCGTCCGAGAGCGCCGCGTCGATACCGGCCAGGGCTTTTTCGTACTCTTCGGAGGCGACCAGGGCCAGGGCGCGGTGGGAGGCCTGCTGCCCCTCCTGCTCGAGGGCGAGGATGCGCAGATTCCGGGCGAGCGTCTCGACGGTTCCTGCAAGCGTCGTGCGGGCGATGGCGGCGCGGGCGGGCGCGTCGGCTCCGAGCTCGCGAATCCACAGGGTGAGCGGGGCCAGGCTGATGGGGTTGAGGAGCCCTCGCTCGTCGCGCGGCTGCTCGGTCACGGTGTGGATCAGCACGGCCTCGATTCCGGCCTCGCGGAGCATGCGGCGCAGGTCTGTCTCAATTGCTTCTTCGTCCCCTTCGGGAACGCGGTTGAGCACCACGGCGATTGCGATGGAGCGCGCGGCCGCCGCGTGGAGCAGTTCCCAGGGCACGGCATCGGCGTAGCGGTTGGCGGTGGTGACGAAGAGCCACAGATCGGCGGCGGAGAGCAGTTCCTTGGCCAGGGTACGGTTCTCTTCGGAGACCGAGTCGATATCGGGCGCGTCGATGAGCGCGATGCCGCGCGGCAGGGCCGCCGTGGGTACGGGCACGAGCGCCTGCGGAACCAGCGGGTCGGCGCCGGGCAGGCCTTCCCCCTTCTGCACGCGGGTGCGGGGCAGGGTCGGCAGAAAACGGTCGGGGGCCAGGGCGGCCTCGTCTTCGGCGCGGTAGAGCAGCACCGGGTGGCGGGTGGTGGGTCGAATCGCGCCGGATTGGGTGAGGGGTTCGCCCAACAGGGTGTTGACCAGGGTGGACTTGCCGGCGCCGGTGGAGCCGCCGACCACGATGGTGAGCGGGCTGTCCATGCTGGCGCTGCGGGGCAGGATGTAGTCGTCAAGCTGCCGGGCCATGGAGGCGATTAGGGCCCGGGCGGAGGCTGTGTCTATCGTTGCGGAGGCGGCCTCGCGAGCGCCGCCGTGCCCTTCCCGAGGAAGGCCGGTTTCTTCGGGGTCGACGTCCAGTGAGAGGGGGATGCGAGTGAGGAGTTCGCGCACTGCCTGAAGCTGCGCATAATCGGTGGTAGTCACAGCGTTATTGTCCCACAGCTCGCGCCGTCACACCGTTATGGAGGTCAGCGGGGGCAATTTTATAGGGGTTGTTCCGAACACATTGGTTCGTTCGCTCCCGCCCTACTGAAAGGAGAAAAATAAAGATTTGATAACTTTTTACGCTGAGAGGCATATACTCGCGTGAGGGCCCCAAAAAAGTCCCTAAAATCATCTGACACGACCCATTTACTTTCCGGGTCGGGTCGCGGTTCACTCCCGCGTTCGCCTTCCCGCGCATACGGTGCGCACCGGTTTATGACCGCCCGGTATACACCCGGTTCCCCTACGGTTCACCGCGAGGTTCTCACCGGCCCGCTGAGTCGAGGGGTCTCAACCTGCCCATGTACTCTCACTGTGAAAGGTCTGCATGCCCGAATCGCTCTCTCGCCGCCACCTTCTGGCGCTCTCCTCCGGGGCGGCGTTTAGCGTACTCGCAACAGCCTGCGGCGCTTCCTCTTCCGATATTAAGGGGTCTAACGGCAAAGCGTCGGACGGCTCGGTACCCGAGCCCACCGCTTCGACCGGCCCGACCTCGGCTGCCGTTTCTCGCAGTATTCGTCGCGCCGAGCCGCTGCCGGTTTCGGCGTTGGATGGTCGCGGCCCCGTGATTCTCCCCGACCGCTATTTTGAACGCGAGGGTGTCTTCTCCTCCGGAACGCTCAGCCACCGCGCCGTCAACGTTCCCCGTCCCCTCAAGCCCAAGGAGCTGGGTGAGCGTAGCGTCGAGGGTCTGCACTCGTTCCTGCAGTACTGGAGCGCCGCGCAGAACTACATGTTCCTCACCGGCAACACGGAACCCTTCATGGATCTGCCCGGCCAGGAACGGTTCAACCACATGACCAACATGTACCGCGATATTTACCGCTATAACATCGGTTGGCTCGTGTCGAAGAGCAACGCTCCCCTATGCATCAACCTGGACAGCGCCCAGCCAGTTCCCGTCTCGACGGCAGACGTGTACTGTTGGAAGGCCACGCTCAAGGTGGATGAGTCGGCGTTCCTCTTCAATCACGAGACGCTTCAGCGCGAGCTTCTCACCAAGGTGTACGGTCACAAGTCTCAGGCTGATGTCTACGTGTACTTTGGCGAGGAGGGTTGGCAGATGCTGGAGGATCCGCAGGCTTCCCCCAGCGCGATCGCCACCCCCTCGACCGGTTCGAGTGCTCAGTCAACCCCTAACGCGACCCCCTCGGCACAGGCCACGGCGAAGGCCACCCGACATCTTCAGGGCTCCAAGTAAATCCTCCCGTTGCAGGTGACATAGGGCACGGACGTGGGGGTTTATTTGTGTGCCGGGCGCGAACTCTATAGGCTTAGGGCTATACAGGCTTCGCGCCTGCGTCTCCTTCAGCATCGACGGGGGCATCGCGTGCGGGCCTCACAACACACCACCGATACTTCCGTTTCACATCATGTTCGAGGGGATCACTATGATTCACAGCCGCCGCCGCTTCTTCGCCGTCACGGGCACCGCAGCCCTGGGCGCGATGCTTGCCGCCTGCGGGTCGAAGAGCACTTCGACGGCCACCGCCTCCGCCACCGCCTCCGCCACGATTGCCGGCGCGTACGATAACCTCTCCGGCGAGCTGAAGTGGACCAAGTTCGTTCCGGGCCACGGCGCCTCCGCGATCAGCAGCACCGACCCGACCACCGGCGAGGTGTACACGATTGAGCCGACCGCGGGCCCGGCTTCGGTGGATGCCAAGGCGAGCTCGGTGCCGATTCCCATCGAGGATGAGACCATGTACGACAAGAACGCTCGCGGCCTGCGCGCGACCTTCGCGTACTTCGCGGCGGCCGTGAACTATGCGCGCACCACGGGTGACACGGGTCCGGCTCTGCAGGTTGTGCATCCCGACAACGCCCCGCAGCGCGCCTCGCTCGAGAAGCTACGCGCTTTCTACGCACCGGGCACGAACTGGCTTGTGGACGGCGGATGGACCTACCGTCTGACCGAGAAGCAGCCGGTTACGCGCGGCACGAAGTACTCGTGGGCTTGCTCGGTGACGCAGGCGCACGGTCTGGTGGTGGAGAAGGCCACCAACACGACCAAACCCCTGGAGAACACCGAGGCGCAGGATATCACGGCCCTCTACGCCGAGTACGACGAAGAGGCGAAGCGCTGGACGGTGATTTCGGCGCAGCAGTACGACCCGTCGATGACGCCGAAGTCGGCGCACACCTCGCGCCCGCAGCCCTCCTCGACCTACACGCCGACGGTGACCGACGACAGCACCGCGGCAGCTCACACCGGTTCGGGTTCCAACGCCGGTTCTGGCGCCAACGCTAACGCGGGTGGTTCCGCGCGAACCGGCGCGCAGAACGGCACGGCTCAGAACGGTGGCGCTCAGAATACGCCGGCCCCCGCCGGCCAGGGCGGCGCCGCTCAGAACGGCGCGGCTAACACCGGCGCCCAAAACGGCGGCGTACAGAACGCCCCCGCCCAGAATGTTGCGACCCCCGCGGCTCCGGCCGGTCAGCAGAGCGCTGAGGCCCCAGCCCAGCAAAACCCGACTCAGCAGAACCCCGCGGCTCCGACCGCCGGTGGTGCCGCGGATCATCCCGCGGACGATGCCGCCGCTGCCAACCCCGCTGCGGCCGAGGCTCCGGCGGCTCGATAGCCCGCCGAGAGGACGAACGAGCGAGTGGTCCGCAAGTCCCGGCCACCCAACCGACGTCACACGGGTCGGAGTGTGGATGGACCCGAGCCTACGATGGGCGGCATATCACCCCCTGCGCGTCGGTGATGTGCCCGGCCGCGGGTGCGCGTGCGCGTTATACTTAGGACTGTCTCGTTCGACGACGATTCGGTACGGCCATCCGGCATCTCGCGCCGTCGGCGACGGGCTTTCCTCTCACTCCTTCACTCCTCTCGTACGAGAGTTTCACGCGAAAGGTACTCCGTGGCACTTTTCCCCCATGCCTCCGGGCAGTCCCCCCGTTCCGCGTCCGGTCTGAGCCGACGAGCCGCCCTGCGGTATGCCGGTATTGGCGTTGCGGGCGTGTCGCTGAGTACTCTGCTGGCCGCCTGCGGTGGTAGCTCCAACCCCTCCGCGTCGGCTGACCCCGATGAGCCGGTGATGACTCCCTCCGCGTCGGCTCGCACCGATTTTAGCGGTGAGGTAACCTTCGATCACTTCGAGTCCAAGGGCGAATTCGTGGCGGCCACGGAGTCTGCCCCGGCGCAGAACGTGCCGGTGCCCAAGCGTCCCGATAGCGCGGCGCAGAACTCGATGCAGGGCCTGTACGATTCAATCGGTTTTGTCTACGCGGCCATCAACTACCTGGTGCTGACCGGTGACCCCGCTCCCCTGCGCGAATCGAAGGCCGATGAGAAGTTTATTTCCTCCCTTTCGATGTTCATTGACGAGGGCAACGCAGGCACCCAGGCACGCGACTGGTACGTATCGCCGAAGGTGACTCTGAAGGCCTACACGGCCCTTCCGACCCTGGTGAAGAAGAGCGTTCAGTGGACCTTCGACTTGGTGATTGATTTGGGCCCGACCATGGTCCTGGATGGTGCCCCGGTGTCGATTTCCGAGAAGGAACGTCGCATTGAGCGCGGTCTGGTTGTCACGGGCGTGCGCCAGGAGAACGACTGGGCTCTGACTATCCAGGACGAGTACGAGGTTCAGGCCTCGGCGCCGGCAAGTGGCGGCGCGGGCTCGCAGACCGGCGGTAACGACGGTTCCGGCAACAGCAACCCCGGTAGCTCCGGTGGTAGCGGTTCCGATGATAAGCTCTAAATCTTTGCCGAATGGCGCCCATGCCCTAACCTGCCCGTCGGGTTAGGGCATGACTTCTAGTCGGGGCCTGTAATTATGGATCATTACGTCACGCCCCATACCCCATCTATGTGAGGTGTATTTCCGATGACTTTTCCTTCCGATTCTTCTGCTTCCCCCGTGTCCGCTCGGGTTTCGCGCGGTGTCTCCCGCCGTTCTCTCATTCACGCGGGTCTGGGCCTTTCGGGGTCAGCCGCCGCGCTCCTGCTGAGCGCTTGCGGTTCCTCAAATTCGGGGTCGCAGGGAAGCGGTAACCAGGGTGGTAGCCTTTCGGGTTCGAAGTCGAGCGCTAACCCGAACGGTTACACCGACGACGGTAAGAACTACTCCGGAACGGTGGAATACACCCACTTTGAGGGCGCTCTGGACTATGAGCCGGGCACCGTTGATCACCCGCCGCGTAACGCGCCTAAGCCGCAGGTGACCGACGCACTTTCTATGAATACGGTAACGGGTTTTCATGAGGCCATTGCATACTTCGCGGCGGCGATGGATTACCTGGTGAAGACCGGTAGCACTGAGGCGTTCTCGACGGGCATCACCCTGGCTTCGAAGACCCGCTCCGAGGTGGACGCCCTCTCGGCGTCGATTCTGGCGGGTGTTGAGAAGGGCTCCTGGTATGTGAACCCCTCGGCTTCTTACGCTCTTTCGAGCGCGCAGCCGTCCATCATGAGTGACGGCAACCTGCTCTTCAAGGGTCAGTACACCCTTGACTTTGGCGCGGAGGCGGTGGCCGAGGGCAAGGTGCAGCCGGTGGTTGCTTCTGCGAGCGCCTCTGCATCGGCCGAGGCTACCGAGCCTTCCGAGGACGCGCTGGTTTCCGGTGAGGCTACCACGGCTTCGGCTTCTCCTTCCGCCGCGGGCCCTGCTTCTCAGGTGACGGTTCAGGAGTGCGACTTCCGCGGACGCTACCACGCCGACTCGAAGACGTGGGAGCTGAGCGTTGCGTACGGTGCCACTCTGCAGGGAGGCGCGGCTTCGGCTTCTGCCAGCGCCCCTGCGGGTTCGGCCAGCGCCTCTGCGGGTTCCGCCGTGGAGAGCTCCGCGGCGGGCTCTCCTTCCGTTTCCTAGCTCGAGCCAGCCCTATCCAGCCCTGGCCCGGATTGCGTCCCGCGTTCGCGAGCTGGTTCTCCGTTTGGCCGGGCTTTCGTTCTTTCCTCGCCGAACGAGATACTTCTCACGCGGCCGCGTCTTCGGGCCGGTCCGGACTCTGTATTGAGGCGCGTTTGCGGTTAAACTGGTTGCAATCACCGAATGTTTGAAAGGTATCACTATGTCTGAGATTCTGACCCGCCGCGCGGCGCTGGGTGTGCTGGGCGTCAGCTCCATGGCGCTACTGGCGGCCTGCGGTTCGAAGGCTTCCTCCGAGGCCTCCGCATCCCCCTCTGATTCCTCCTCCGCTACCTCCGAGACGACTGCTTCGGCTAGCGCCTCCGAGACTGCCTCTCCGAGCGCTTCCGCTTCGCCCTCGGCGAGCGCATCGGCGACCGCCACGAACTCTCCGCTACCCAACGACGATAAGGACTACCGCGGTGTAGCAAAGCTGGAGAAGATGGAAGACCACGGTGAGTACCAGCCGGGTAACGCTGAGCACCCGCCGCAGAATGTTCCCTCCCCGGTCGTGCCGGAGACCATGCACCAGAATTCGGTGGCAGGTTTTGCCTCGGCGCTGGCTTACTTTGGTGCGGCGTTTGAGTACCTGCTGCGCACCGGCGATATGCGCTACATGAACGAGGTCAGTACCGACCAGGAGACCCTGGCCGCGATGAAGAAGTACGCGGATTCCACCAAGTCCGGTATTGATGAGAAGAAGACCTGGTACGTGAATCCGACCGCTACCCTGACCATTGAAACCAAGCAGCCGGTTCTGGCTCAGGGGGCGTACAACTGGACCGTGACCCTGAACGTGGATCTGGGTGAGAAGCTGTTCAAGGACGGCAAGGAGCAGACCGTGGCGGCTGATAAGCGTCACGTGAAGATGTTCGGTGAGGCCGTGGGCCGCTACCTGAACAATAAGTGGGACCTCCACATGGACATCAACTAGTCGGTCTGCCCTCGTGTTTGTCCTCGCTCTCGGACCGGTTGTTCACTCGGATGTTCGTTCCGGGGGCGCTCCGCGGATGCGCTTTTTGGGCCGTCCGCGGTGTGTGTGAGAGGTCTGCGCCCTCCGTAACAGGAGCCGTAACGCGAGCCGCAAATATTTTTTCATCCAGTAGCAATAAAATGGCTCGCCTGGACTTGCGGTGAACGGGGTTCACCACTACTCTTATATACAGAGGTTGTCTTTTTGGGCTACATAATGTTTCAAGAAAGCACCGCGCATTCTCCGTGAGGGAGATCCTTTAGGACAAAGGTTAGGCGCGGTGCTTTTCTTTTTGCCCGCTCAAGGCGTCCGCTGAGGTTCCGGTCACGGCATAGGTTGAGGCGACGCATCCGGCGGAAGTCTCGAGGGATCCGGCGTGGGGGGGCATCGCTGGAGCACCCCGTTGATGCGTACTCGTGCTGGCTTCCCCGGTCACGAAAAGTCATGTTACGAACTGTGACCGCAGGTTTAAACCTGCGGCCGCCGAGTAGTAGAGTGTCCACGTACCCAAATTATTCACTGGGGAGGCTCAGGCTATTCCGGTAGTCCCCTCCCCCATGCTCAGAAGGAGCACCTCCATGGCAAAGATTGTCAACAGCATCGTCGAGGCTATCGGCGAGACTCCCCTGGTCCGACTGAACCGTCTGGACGAGGGCCTGCCCGGTAACGTCGCCGTCAAGCTCGAGTTCTACAACCCCGCGGGTTCCGTCAAGGACCGTATCGGCCGCGCCATCATCGACGCCGCCGAGGAGTCCGGCGCGCTGAAGCCCGGCGGCACCATCGTCGAGGGCACCTCCGGTAACACCGGTATCGCCCTGGCCATGGTCGGTGCGGCTCGCGGCTACCGCGTCATCCTGACCATGCCCGAGACCATGTCCGCTGAGCGCCGCGTCCTGCTGCGCGCATACGGTGCGCAGATTGTGCTGACCCCCGGTACCGAGGGTATGCGCGGCGCCGTGGAGAAGGCTCAGGAAATCGTTGCCAACACCGAGAACGCTATCCTGGCTTCGCAGTTCTCCAACGAGGCTAACCCTGCCATCCATTACAAGACCACCGGCCCCGAGATTTGGGAAGCTACCGACGGCAAGGTCGACATTTTCGTGGCGGGTATCGGTACCGGCGGCACTATCTCCGGTTCGGGTAAGTACCTGAAGGAGCAGAACCCCAACATTAAGGTTGTCGCCGTGGAGCCCAAGGACTCCCCGCTGCTCTCCGAGGGTCGCGTTGGCCCCCACAAGATTCAGGGCCTGGGCGCTAACTTCGTTCCCGAGACCCTCGATCGCCGCATCTACGATTCCGTGACCGCCGTCAGCGCTGAGGACGCTATGCGCACTTCCCGCCAGCTGGCCACCCAGGAAGGTATCCTGGGCGGCATCTCCTCCGGCGCGGCCGTCTGGGCAGCTCTGGAAGAGGCCAAGAAGTCCGAGAACAAGGACAAGCTGATCGTGGCTATCGTTCCCGACTTCGGTGAGCGTTACATCTCCACCGCCCTCTACGAGGACATCCGCGGCTAGTAGGCCCCGGTCTTCGGCACCCCTCCCCGTGAGGCCACCATCTAGAGCCGCCGTCTAGAACAGTACGCAGTGTTCGACGCTACGCTCCGTCCCGGTTGCACGCCGGGGCGGAGCGTTTGCGTTCCCCCGCGATGCTCCCCCGCTTAGGACCCGCCCGAGCCCGAATATTACGTTCCGCACGCAATTGTGACCGAGATGTTAA